>FTCC01000113.1_pt1 | contig 26810 bp, 19 predicted proteins | sample 1639481 | NCBI WGS metagenome assembly FTCC01 (sample SAMEA3914864, study PRJEB12502) | metagenome | biome: forest; material: soil | place: USA | collected 2012-03-12 | depth 0.3 m | reverse complement strand
CTGCAACGGTGTGATGTTTGACCGTGTCATGCTGCAGCCGGGGGACAATCCGAAGGCCCTCAAGGCACACGGGCTCAAGATCAAGCGCCGCGAGTTCTTCCCGCAGCCTTGCATCGCCCTGTGCGGCACCCAGTGCACGGTGTATCAGCACCGGCCCACTCGTTGCAGGCTGTTTGAATGCCAGCAGTACCAGCAGGTGAGCGCGGATCCGGCCAGCCTGGAAACGGCCCTCGCACGCATCCAGGAGGTAAAGCGGCAGGTCGCCGCCATTGAAGCCCTGCTTGCGGAGGATGAGGTGAGCGGCAACCCGCGCAAATCTCTCTCGCAGCGCTGCGCCAGCGCCCTGGCGCATCCGCCCGAAGCTACGCGGCATCGGGCGGAGCTGATGGAAGCGATGGACAAGCTTCAAGCCGTTCTCACCCAGCATTTTCGCATCGAGTAAGGGACAGAGGCTCAAGCATGCTCACTTTCCGCAACCGGTCCGCCTTCACGTTTGGGGAGAAAAAATCCAATCACCGTCACCAGGATCAAGAGCACGCCAAACACGCATACCATGGCCGCGCCAGAGGGATAATCCCCTTCGAAGCTGACAATGAGCCCCACAACCCCGCCCACCAGGGCGATCACCAATCCGATGATCATGCGCTTCGCCAGCGAGGTGGCGAGATTGATGCCGCACACCGCCGGCACAATCAGGTAAGTGAAGACTAGCAGCACCCCGGCGATGCGCACGAAACTGGTGACCACGAAGCCGAAGGAGGCATAGAAGAGGAAGTCCCAGAACCGCACCTTCAGCCCCTGGGCATAGGCTCCCTCACGGTCAAACGACACCAGCAGGAACTGGCGCCGGAAGATGAAATGGAAGATCCCCACCAGCACAAACAGGCCCAGGCAGACCCACACTTCGTTCGGGCTCACCAGCAGGATGTTGCCCACCAACATGTTCTTGATGTCTTCATCGCCTTCCGCCGCGCGGCTGAGCAGGAGCACGGCGGTGGCAGCGGCGACCACATAGGCGATGCCGATCACCGCCTCCTGCGGCACCTCGCTGCGGCGCTTGCCGGTGAGGGCAAAGACGGCTGCGCCTAACAAGGTAAAGGCGAGCGCGATGCCAAAGGCCGCCGGGCTGTCCGGATCGATGTGATACAGCACCGCCACGCAGATGCCCAGCGAGGCCATCTGCGCCATGGCGATGTCGATAAAGATGATGCCGCGGCGCACCACGTGAATGCCCAGGTACACCAGCAGCCACGGCAGGAGAACGGCGGCCATGACCGGCCAGAACATGACTTCCCACATAGGCTTATTTGGCAAGGGCTGCGGCCAGGCGCGAGACCAGCGCATCGATCAGCGCCACATAGCTGTCGGTGTTCGGCAGGGCACCGGGATACTGGGCGAATTCCACCACATGGGCGCCGGTGGCGGAGGAGACCTTCTCTGCGATTTTGTGGTTGTGGAAGGGCTCCACCAGGATCGCTTTGATATGGCCGGCCTTGATCTTGCCGATCACCTCCGCCAGGTGCGATGGCGAAGGCGGAATGCCCGGCTTCGGTTCCAGGAACACATCGATGGTGAAGCCGAAGCGATGGGCGAAGTACACCCACGAGTCATGATAGGCCACCAGACTCTGGCCGCGGTAGGGCAGCAGCGCCTTGCCCCATTCTTGCAGCTTGGCGTTAATGGTGTCCTCGAAGGCCTTTTCATTCGCCTGATAGTCCGCCGCGTTCGCCGCATCAAGGACCGAGAAGCTGGCGGCAATGTGCTTGGCGATGGCCTTGGCAATGATCGGGTCCACGCCAAAGTGCGGGTTGCCCAGCGCATGCACATCGCCGGCGGCGCGGGTCACTTCCGTGGGTACGTTCATCAGGCGCAGGCCCTGGGAAGCCGTGATGCGGCCAGGCTGGCCGGCTTCAATCTTGGAGTTGCGCGCGCTCTGCAACAGCGGCGGCAGCCAGCCAATTTCCAGCTCCGCGCCGCCTTCAATGAGCGCGTCGGCCGCCTTCAGCTTCACCACGAAGCTGGGCCGGGCATCGACGAAGTGCGGATCCTCCGTGGGCTTGGCCAGGGCGGTGATGTCCACATGGCCGCCACCGACGGCGGAGGCAATGGCGGCATAATCGGGCAGCGTGGCCACGACATTGAGCTTCGCCTGCGCGCAGGCGGCAAATGAGAGGAAGGACAGCAGGACATGGGTGTGTTTCATGATTGTGTTTGTTAAAATTTGTGGGCTCCGTGCGAGCCGAGGTTGAATTCGAATTGAAGGAAGACCGAGTCCGCCTGGCCGGAAGGCAGGAAGGGCGTGGCGCTGAGGAAGTCGTGGTTGTACTGCAGCCGCAGCTTGGAGAACTCCGTCAGATGCCAGGTCAGGGCAGAGGAGACACGCCGGCGGCTCTGGCGGTCGGGGTCCTCGTTGTAGGCGGAGTTCTGCATGTGCAGGTAGTCGCCGCGAACGCCCCAGTCCCAGCCCTTGGTGAAGCCCCACACCACCTGCGAGTACATGCCCCAGTCGGAGAATTTCTCCGCCACCGGGAAGCTGTCATCCATCCCCCGGCCAGCCTGATACCTGCGGTAGATCGCCTCCGTCTGCCACTTCACAAAAGGCCAGCCACCCTCCGCGTTGGCAGGCTTCCATTTGTAAAACAGGTCCGCCGCATAGGCCTGGGTGCGCGTGTTGTAGCCTGTGTCGTTCGGGCCAAAGGCGCCGGAGACGCCCGCCAGCACGGTCTGCGAGGGACTCAGATCAAACGAGTTCTCCCAGCGCGGCACCAGCACCAGGTCCTGCACGCTCTGCAGGTTGCGGTCGATGGTCTCACGGCCCATGAAGAGGTTGTTGTCGCCGTTGTTGCGAAAGGAGTAGCCGGTGTTGCCCTCGCCATTTTGCATCGCGAGCACAAACTGCGAGTACCAGGGCAGCGGCGTCACCCATGAGATCTGCGCGCCGATGCCGCGCAGCCCGTCGGAGCCCATCAGTCGGCCGCTGGCGAGCGGCGCGTCCACGAAGTCCCACACATGCGGGTGCTGGGCATTGATGCGGCCAAAGGGCGAGAAGAACTGCCCCGCGCGCACTTGCAGGCCATAGGGCAGGTCCGTCGTTTGCATGTAAGCTTCCTCCGCCTCCACTTCCGTCTCGCCATGGTTGTCCAGCTTGAACACGAGATTGACGAAGCCCTCGAAATACGGGTCCACCGCCCCATCCAGCGCGATCTCCAGGTTGCGTGCATTGAAGCCCGTCTGCTGCGGATCGTGGTCGCTGACTTCCAGCGAGCTGAGATGAGTGCTCGAAGAAACCGCGCCGCTGAACTGGCCGTTGAACGAGATATTCATGAAGCTCTTGCCCCCGCCCATGAGCGTGATCGGAGCTCCTGGCGCGGGAGCCAGGGGCGAGATCATGCTGCCCCCCGCAGCCGGGCTTGGGGCCTCGCCTGGCGTGCTCGCCACCACGCTGTCATCCGTGGTGGGAAAGGCCACACCGCCAGCGGCCGGTGCCGGTGCGGAGGTGACAGCAGCACCGGGTGCCGGCCCGCCGCCGGCCGGTGTCACCACACTGTCATCCGTGGTCGGAAAAAGCGTGCCAGCAGCCGGTGTATCACTCGGTTTTGGCAACGGCAGCGAGGACGTTCCCGGAACAACAGGCACTGCCGGAGCCTTTTGCAGGGTTTCGATCAGCTTCTGCTGGCTCTGCACCTGGGTGGTGAGCGCCTCGATTTGTTTTTGATGCTCGGCCTGCATCGTCTGCAAAGCCGCCTGGAGTTCCTGCATCTGCTTTTTCAGCGCCAGCACATCGGCGTCCTCAGCATGCAAGGTGAATGGAGAGGTGCAAAGACCCGCGACAAGCAGGGTCAGCACACGAAGAAAGGATTTCAAAAGCGAACGAGAAAAAGGCGGCAGCGCACGCATGGCAGCGTGCGGCCAATGGATGGGACGCAACGGACAAAACCCGGCACGCGCAGCACTTCCGTTGGCAGGAAGGGGCGCGGCCAGGCCGGCGGATGATGTCACGCCGCCACCGGCGGCCCGTGCTCCAGCACGCTGCCTTCAAGAAACTGCGGCCGCACCCACTGCGCCCGCATCAGCGCCGCCGTACCTGCCAGCGCCAGGCACAACACCACCAGCAGCGGCGTTACCGACACGCTGTCGAAGCTCCCTGCCGCCATCGCGGTGACAAGGCACGAATGATCCGCGTGGCCCGCGTCATGATGCACATGCTCATGCAGCTCTGGCGAGGCAGCCAGCAGGCCCGCCGCCAGCACGCACAGCGCCACGGCTACCGCAAGGACGCTGCGGAACCAGCCAGAACGTGTGACAAGAGAGGGCACCATGGGCGGAAACCGCGAACGTGGAAAGAAACGCCGCCCGGCACAAGACCTATCTCCCAGGCGTCATTCACCGTTTGTCGAGATAAATCCAGCCGCTGACGAGCGATTTCTTTGCCCGGCAAGGCTTGACTTTTGCTCTCGCGATTGCTTGAAAGGGTGTCTTCATTTTCAATGGCATGGGAGCAAAACTCAGGGCAGCAGACAACAGCGAGGTTTACCCGCTGGCAGACTTCAACCTCATCGGTCGAAGTCAGGATGCGACCATTCGCGTGCCAGATGCCGGAATGTCGCGCCAGCACGCCACGTTAAGACGCGAAGGCCGCTATTTTTGGATCACCGACCTGGGCAGCGCCAACGGCACCTTTGTCAACGATGTGGCGGTCACTGCCGCCCGCGCCCTGCGCTCGGGCGATCGTGTGCAGTTCGGCAGCGGCGTGTTCGTGTTCGAGCAGGATGAATCCGAGGCCGGCCCCCGGGAGCCCATCAGCACCCTCACCTCCCTCAGCACCGGCACGCAAACGCAGGTGCTCTCGCTCAAGACCCTCCAGGCCACCATCCTGGTGGGCGACCTGCGCGACTTCACCCGCATCTCCGCCCGGCTTCCCGCCGCGGAGGTGGGCAACATGCTGCGCGAATGGTATGCCGACTGCGAATCCATTCTGAAGCCGCGCGGCGCGGTGATCGACAAGTTCATTGGCGACGGCGTCTTTGCCTACTGGATGAAGGCCGATGAAAAAAGCCGTGCGAATGCCGTGGAATGCGCCCGGCTTCTCAGCCATCCCGAAGGCAACCCTTCCGTCACCCGGCGCAAGGTTCTCGAAGAACTGGGCATCGCCATCCAGTGCAACGTGGGCCTGCACGTGGGCCAGGTGGCCCTGGGCACCATGGGGCGCGGCATGCCCACCGCCGTGGGCGAAGCGGTGAATGTCGCCTTCCGCATCGAAACGCTCACCCGCAAGCTGGGCACGGCGGTGCTCGCCAGCCGCGAATTTTTTGAAGGCTGCGGCCCCGCCGCCGGCCTCTTCGAAGACGCCGGCACCCACATGCTGAAAGGCCAGCCGCAACCGGTGGACGTGTTCCGTTTCCGCGACGTTGTCGCGCCCGTGGAGGCCGCCTGACGCGTCGCTTTTCGACGAACCAAGGGCGCCCCAGCCAGTTCCCTCTTGGCGCACCCCCGCATCTGCCGCATGATGAGCACCCCCGCTCCTCATGATCAACGTGCTCGATTCCTCCTTTGAAGCCACCGGCCCCTCCCTGGCCGAGCGGATGCACGAGGCGTTTTCCACCGAAGGGCCGCTGGGCAAGTCCAAGGATTTCGAGTACCGCCCCCAACAGCAGCGCATGGCCCAGATGGTGGCGGAAGCCCTGGAGCGCAACCGCCCCCTCGTCGTCGAGGCCGCCACCGGCGTGGGCAAATCCCTCGCCTACCTGCTGCCCGCCGTCACCCACGCCCTGGAGCGCGAGCGCAAGGCCATCATCTGCACCCACACCATCAACTTGCAGGAGCAGCTCATCGGCAAAGACGTGCCCATCGTGCGCAAGATCGTCGGCTCCGACTTCAAGGCCGAGCTGCTCAAGGGCCGCGGCAACTACCTCTGCCCCAACCGCCTGCGCCGCGCCTTCAAGGAAACGCCCGACCTCTTCACCAGCACCGAGCAGGCCGATTTAAAACTGATCCACGAGTGGTCCCTCAAAACCCAGGACGGCACCCTCTCCGACCTGCCCTTCACCCCCTCGCAAAAGGTCTGGTCCCTCGTATGCAGCGAGGCCCATGCCTGCACCCCCCGCCGCTGCGGCCCCGCCACCGGCTGCTTCTACCAGGCCGCACGCCGCCGCATGGCCGAGGCCGATGTGGTCATCCTCAACCACACTCTGTTCTTCACCCTCCTCAGCTCTGCCGAGGAGCTGCTGCCGGACGACGCCAACTTCCTGTTCCCGCGCGACTTCGTCATTCTCGACGAAGCGCACACCATTGAAAACATCGCTGCCCGCCAGCTCGGCCTGCACGTCAGCGAATCCAGCATCCGCTTCGAGCTCGGCCGCCTGTTCAATCCCCGCACCCGCAAGGGCTTCTTCGTCATGCAGGGCGAGGAAGGCGGCATCCGCGAGGTGCAGCAATGCCTCAGCCTGGCCGAGGACTTCTTCCGCGAGGCCGAAGACGCCTGCAATTTCCAGGGCTTCGCCAAGGAGTTCCGCATCCGCGAGCCCGGCCTGGTGGAGGACACCATCAGCCTCTCCCTGCACCGCGTTTCCGAGGCCGCCAAGAAAGCCGGCGACGCCGCCAAGTCCGAGACCACCGCCAGCGAGATGCACGACATCGCCAAGCGCCTCGTGGGCCTCAAGGCCGGTATTGCCGCCTTCCTCGACCAGCAGGAGGAAGGCCACGTGTACTGGGCCGAGCGCGGCACCGGCGAGCACAAGGCCGTGTCCTTCCACAGCGCGCCCATCGATGTCTCCAGCCGCCTGCGCCAGATCTTCTTCACCGGCAAGAAAGCCGCCGTCTTCACCAGCGCCACCCTGGGTGTGACAGACGACGAAGAGCTCACCTACTTCCGCAACCGCGTCGGCGCCCAGCAGGTGCCCTCCGCCTGCATCGACAGCCCCTTCAACTTCCAGAAGCAGATGCGGCTCTACCTGGTGAAGACCATGCCCATGCCGGGAACGAAGGAGTTCGAGCCCACCATGCACAAGTGGATTGCCCACTTCGTGGACATGTCCAAGGGCCGCGCCTTCGTCCTCTTCACCAGCTACAGCGTCATGACCAAGATGGCCGACGAGATGGAGGACTTCTTTGATGAACGCGGCTGGCGTCTCCTCGTGCAAGGCCGCGGCATGCCCCGCCACCAGATGCTCGCCGAATTCAAGAGCGACACCCACAGCGTGCTCTTCGGCACCGACAGCTTCTGGACCGGCGTGGACGTGCCCGGCGAGGCGCTCAGCAACGTCATCATCACCCGCATCCCCTTCGCCGTCCCCGACCACCCCGTCACCGCCTCACGGCTGGAATACATCGAGCAGCGCGGCGGCAACTCCTTCAGCGAGTACTCCGTCCCCGAAGCCATTCTCAAGCTAAGACAAGGCGTCGGCCGCCTCATCCGCTCCAAGAAAGACAAAGGCATCTGCGTCATCCTCGACAACCGCGTGCTCACCAAGAGCTACGGCCGTGCCTTCCTCGCCGCGATGCCGGATTGCCCGGTGGAGATTGTGGGGTAGGAGCGGGGCGCTTAGTGGCAAACCAAGTCTTCTCAAGATCGTCTTTTGAGGATAGCAGCACGAGCCGTTGAAAATGAATCAGCCGCATAGCTCAGTGCCACTGCCTTTCAGGCTGAAGGCCTGACGGAACTTAGCCCAGGGATGAAGGAGCTTTTAGCGACTGATTCCCTGGGTTGTCGTGTAGCCGACAGAGGCGCGAACCCATGTTATGGCCGGGTCCGCGACACCATAGAAGCGTCATCGCAAAACTTCGCCAGCGGAACCTCCGGCAAGGCATGTTTACCGGCACTCTAATAGCGCCGCCGTCTCACAAGCCTGCGGTTCGTGCCTCGATGCCTCGGGGTCGAAACCCAGGGAATCAGTCGCTAAAGCTCCTTCATCCCTTACATGTTGCTGGGCTAAGTTACGTCAGGCCTTCAGCCTGAAAGGCGAGTTCATTCAACACGATACCGCGTTTCAATACCCAAACGTCGGATAAGCCCACAGCGCATGCGCCCAGGTGGTCGAATCCACCGTGGGCGAAGTGATCAGCTCCAGCTTCTTCGCCCCCTTTGGCAGCGGCAGGTCCATTGGCACCTCCCGGTTGGGATAAGTGTTGAGCGCCTTGGATTCGAACAGCACCTTGTCATCAGCTTTAACGATGAACTTGAAGGCCCCGTTCCAGGAAGGCCGGCCGGCAGCCTTGTCCGTGGGGCCGATGCCGGTGGTCTTGAAACGGGTGCAACCTTCCGGAATCGCATACTCCAGGTAGCTGCGGGCATGGGCCCAAAGAAATTGCGTGCACGTCCTTCCTTTCAACCAGACCACCCTTCCCTCCTTGATGTCCAGCTCCGTGTCATAGAGGTTCGCGTGCGGCAGATCCCAGCCCACTTGGGCGTGCAGGGGCGGCAGGTCGCACAGCGAGATATCGTGCCGGGCCGGCGGCATCACCTTCGCATCCGGTCCCGCCGCCAGCACCTTCCAGCGGCAGATGCCGGCGCTCCAGCCCGTCCGGCATTGTAGGTGGATGCGCATCGCCGTGGTCGTCACGGCCGGGAAAGTCACCACGCTCCATTGATCGTCCTTGGCCGGTGGAATGGCCACGTCCAACGGCACCCAGGCACCGGAAGGCTCGCGGTAAAGCAGCCGCCAGTAGGCGGGCAGGGCGCAGGCGCCTCCCGGCAAGTTTTTGTCATCAAACCAAAACACGCGGCATTCATTCACCTTCTGCGGGGCCGTCCATTCGTACTGCGCCCACTCCATGCCGCCTCTTCTGGGAAACCAGGAGAGGCGTGACAGATCACGGTCGCCGGAACGCATGTTCGCCGGCTCAAAGCCGAAGTTGATGGCCCGTACATTGTCGTTCTCCCAGCAGGCAGAGGCGCTCGGATCAGCCTGCCTGGCCACATTCGTTCCCTCCACCGCGGTGGACACCGGCATCACAGGCGGCTCCATCTGCACATAGTCCAGGCCCATGCCCGGGGCGTCCTTGCCGCCCTCGCCCCATTCACCGAGGAGGGTGAGCTTCAGCTCATGCGGGCCGGCGGCCAGGTCAAACAGGCCCCAGTCACAGCTGCCCGCCAAAGTGGTGTCGTGGGCTTCAAGGTTGAACGGCGAGCCGGTCACCGGCCGGCCATCCAGCGAAACCTCGTACTTGCCAAAATTCCTGGCCAGGGCGAACAGCCCCCTGACCCTCTGCAAGCCTGACTGCTGGACGTTTAACTGCAAGGTCAGGCTGTCCCGCCACCTGGCGTTATGCCACCACAAGTACGAGGAGCCGCTGCAGACCGCCGCCTTCAGGCTGCGCGTGGTGCTTTGGATCTCGGTCACACCGCCCGTCATCCGCAGCACCTTCATCGCCTCCCCTTCCACGCGTTGATACAGCGGGCGGGCAGGCTCAGCAGCGGCGGGCGGCGTGGCTCCAGTGGAGATCACCGCAGCCTTCACCGGCGGCACGCTCTGCACAGAAGCAATTTTGACAGGTTCGGCCGTTTTCGGTGGTTCAGCTTTGGCAGGCGGCTTGGCGGGCTCGGCTGCCTTGGGCGGCTCAGCAACCGCCAGCGACGGCGGTTTGACAGGCTGCGAGGAAGGTCGTTGCTCCTGCCACAGCGCGGCGAATTTTTCACGGCCCAGGCGAAGCCACTGCCAATGGTGAAGCGCGTCGTAACCAGCCCCTGCGGCGGCCATCCACACCACCGCGATGCACGCATTCGCCACCCGGCCGGAACGGCGGGACCGGCCAGCGCTGCGCTCGCGCTCCACCAGTGGTTTGGCCGGCAGTTCCTGGGGCCGTGCGACAGGCCCTGGCTCCGCGGGCAACGGCACGGTGGCACGCTCCACCGCCGCCTTCATTTCGCCGACGTTCTGATAGCGGTCGGCAGGATCGGCCGCCAGGGCTTTCACCACCACTTCATCCACGCGCCTGTCCACGCCCATCCAGGTGGAAGGCAGCGGAAAATAGTCAGTGGGCGGAGTGCCGGTCAGCATCTCATAGAGCATGATGCCCAGCGCATAGATGTCCGAGCGCTCGTCCGCCATGCCTTCATACAGCTCCGGCGCGGCATAGCCTGGAGTACCTACGGCAGAGCCTGGCTGGGTGAACCGACGGGCGAGCAGACCCTCGCGGTCCTTCGGGTCAAATACGTCAGGGCTGGGCGGCTCCGCAGCCTGGCTGGCAGATTCAGCAGGCCTGGTGGCAAGGCCAAAGTCCACCAGCTTCACCCGTCCGTCCGGCGTCACCAGCACGTTTGCCGGCTTGATGTCGCGGTGAATCACGCCCTTTTCATGGGCGTACTGCATGGCTTCACAGATCTGCACCGTGATCCGCAGGGCCTGCTCCGCCCTGGGCGGCGCCTGCTGGATCAGCCGGTGCAGGTCCATGCCCTCCACGTGTTCCATCACGAAGAACAGGTGCCCCTCGCTGGTCTGGCCAAACTCAAAGATGATGACGATGTTCGGGTGGCTGAGGCTGGCAAGCATCTGCGCCTCCTTGTGAAAGCGCGCCACAAACTCCGCATTGGCCGCCAGTTCCGCCGGCAGCACCTTGATCGCCACCGGCCGGTTCAGCGTGATCTGCCGCCCCTTGTACACCGCCCCCATGCCGCCGCGGCCGATGAGGCGCTCAATCCGGTACTGAGGCAGCAGCGCCGCGATGTGCTCCGGCGTGGGCGGCATCCAGCTCTCCGGCGCCAGAGGCACGGTCTGCGGCAACGGCGTGCCCAGCGCACAGCCCAGCAGCCCGGAGATGCTGTTGCCACAGAAGGGGTCTTCTTCGGAGGAGATGTGAGCTTCAGGAGCCATGGGGAATGCCTAAAGAATTGCCATGCCAGCTTTGCCACGGATTTGAATACGATCCATCGCGTTGTCAGTGCTTGGCTGTGGGAGCTTCATGCCGTCTTCTTCGCAAGCAGAAGCTGGAGGTTGCGATGTTTAACAATCACCCTTCTAATATGGGACACCTTGCTCGCATCCGACTCAGTCCCGTTGGCCCAATTCCCCGGTCTCCGTTAACCGAAACGAGACGCAAATTTTTCTGCCTGGCCCCGTCAGCCAGGATCATTCCGCTAAATCTAGCCAATTTTCCACCCGAAGGCCGGCGATTCTGTCAAAATCCCCGAGGTTGCGCGTCAACAGCGTTGCCTCATGCGCCATGCAAATCGCGGCAATCTTGAGGTCCATGGTTCCTGTGCGCGGATGGTCGCGGCGCAAACGGTGAAAAATGTCGGCCGCTTCTTCATCGAAAGGGAGAATCGCAAACTTATGGAAAGCAGCAATGGTTCTTTGGAAACTCCTGTAACCCGCAATCTGATCCCGGCCTGCGTTGCTGCTGTTAATCAGTGCAAGCCAGCCGCCAGTTGCTTCCTGGATGGTGATGATCGTGAGAAAGACGTCTGCTTTTTCTTCCGTGACCTTTCTGTCAATGTTAGAGGCCAGACGGCTGGCTCCCGCCACTTCGCGAAAGTGATTGGTGTCGAGCACCACAAACATCGGACTACAGGCCCTCCCGGTTGGCTTGTGCGCGCCACTCAGCGCCAAGCCGCATCGCTTCACTGAAGAGCGGGTCATCTTTGGCGAATCCGATCGCTTCGCGCCAGCTTTCTTTAGCCACAGGTTTGGTCTTCGCCTCCAGTGCCTCCACTCGCTGCTGTAAGTCGGCCAGTTTTTGTTCCATCAGCTCAATGCTCACGCCCTGACTCTAACGCACCGCAAAAAGCCTGACCACTAAAAGCTTTCCGTTCCACCCGGGGGAAGGCTTGACACTGCCCCCTCCTCTCCCGACCAAGAACAGCGCGGACACGTCATTGATGAGTGCAGCTTGGGTTCACAACAGGGGCTGTAAACCTCCTTCGATGGACATTTCCCCACCCCGCTGCATCAATCACTGATGACACCCCCGCGCCCGCCCACCTCCGCCCTTCTGAGCACGGCGATGTGCTTCAGCCTGTGGGGAGTGCTGCCCATCTATTGGAAGCAGCTCAGCGGTGTGGGGTCCGACATCGCAGTGGCCCACCGGATCACCTGGACCATGGTGTGGGTGATCCCCATGCTGCTGGGCACGGGCCAATGGAAATCCTGGCTGCAGGCGGTGAAAAGGCCGGAGGTGTTGCGCACGCACGCGTGGTCCGGCCTGCTGCTCGGCGTCAACTGGAGCACCTTTGTGTGGGCCGCGCAGCATGGCCGCATCCTGGACAGCAGCCTGGGCTACTTCATCAATCCGCTGCTCAATGTGCTGATCGGTTTCGTGGTGCTGGGCGAGCGGCTCTCTCGCCTGCAAAAGGCAAGCGTCGCCTTTGCCGCCGCCGGAGCGCTGATGCAGGTGGTGCTGGCGGGCCGGTTTCCGTGGGTGGGGCTGGTGCTGGCATTCACCATGGGCTTCTACGCCCTGGCGCGGCGGCGCTCCACCCAGGGCGCCCTTCCTGGACTGGCGACCGAGACGCTGGTGGGGATGCCTTTGGCGCTGGCTTATCTGGCTTGGGCAGCCGCTCAGGGCCGGACTCTGTGGGGTGCCGGGCAGCCGGCGGACATCGCTTTGATCACCGGTCTGGGAGCTGTCACCGCGATACCTTTGCTCGGCTTTGCCCACGGGGCGCGAATGCTGCCCTTTGCCATGCTGGGATTGCTCCAGTTCCTCACGCCCACCGGCCAGTTTTTGGTAGCCACGCAGGTGTACCACGAACCGATGAATTCCGGCGCTCTGTTCTCCTTCACCCTGATCTGGGCCGGTGTGCTGCTGTTCTGCACGGATTTGTGGCGGCGCTCGCGGGTGCCGATGGTGAGGCCTTAGTGAGGCCTGCGAAATGAGCTGACAGCCGTCGGTCTTGAACCGCAGAGCGGTTCTCCACGCTGCGAAGCCGCGCAGCGAATAGACGCCCGGGGTCGAACGACCCCGGGTTTGATGCGGAGAAAAACCTCAACCCTGGAGGGGTTGGCCAATGCGCAGAGCGCGTTGATGAAGCCCGGCGTGCTGCTGTTTTGCACGGATTTGTGGCGACGCCCGCGGGTGCCGATGGGGCAGGGCCTCCAGCCTCATCCTGCACCACAAGAAGTGCTCCCTGCCTTTCGGGCTGAAGGCCCGACGTCCCTCAGCCCAGGGCACAGCGAGCTTGCGAGCGACGCCCTGGGTACGGCAGTGAAGGACGGAGGCGCGAACCGAAAACATCGCCAGGTCGCAGGCAATCCAGAAGCGCCGTGGCCACGCATCGCCGGAGGAGCTTCGGCAAGGCTTGCGTGCCACCGCTCTAGCAGTGCAATGACTTCACCAGCACGCGGTTCGCTCCCCGGTTCCATGCGTTGAACCCAGGGCGTCGCTCGCAAAGCTTGCTGTGCCCTGGGCTGAGGAACGTCGGGCCTTCAGCCCGAAAGGCCGTCGGCTGCGCCCCCTCCGCCAGGCCTCCAGGGGCTCAGAGCCACCTACAGACGGATCTTCATGGAACGGACCTCCATGCCCCACAATCCCCTGGACAATCCAACAGGTAATTCCCACTCAACAGTGGCCCTTCCCCTGCTCATGCCACTTGCCCTTTTTCAACCTACGACCACCCAGCTCCCGCCATCCGGCTGCCGGGCACTCCGTCGCCCTCAATCCGACCTAATCCGACCGGATCGCAGTAAAAACAATTCTCCAGCTCAGCCTTTTCCTGGAGCATGTTTAAAAACGAGTCGAGGCCGGCAGCCCCTGGGAGCGCAGGCGTCCTCGCCGGCTTTTCCGAGCATTGTGAATGCCGACGAGGACGTCGGCGCTCCCAGGGGCTGCCGGCATTTGCACTGCCAACCCGATAAACAAACACGGCCTAAGTGGCCATCAAGAGCCCGGGCCATCCGCTTCCCTCCCCACCACCACCCAGCCCACCTCCAGAAATCCAGCCCCCGCGCACCGAATCGCACTCAATCCGACCCAATCCGACCAGATCGCAGTGAAAATAGTTCTCCAAGCTGGTCATCAAGGACACAAACCTCCCGTTCTCCAGCCCTTGACCCCACAAAAAAGCGGAGCCATCCGCAAGGAATGGCTCCGCTCAGAACGAACGGCCGGAACCGCAGCGCCTGGTTAGGCAGCCTTCTTCTCCTGGCCCTTGGCCTTCGGCTGGGGCTTGCCTTTGGCAGGCAGGGGAGGGGCGGATTTCACTTCAAACTTCACCGGGACGGGATGATTCGCCTGATAGATCTGCGCCTCATAGTCATCGGCCTTCTTCATGAGCTCGGCTTCCTTGACCTTCTGCTCGCTCCACCAGGCTTCGAAGGCCTTCATGTCCCCGCCGGGGGCCTTGGCGGCGCGCAGCTTGCCCTTGCGCTGGGCATACAGATTGCGCATGGGGTTCACGGCCTCGTCATTGCGCTTTTTGTTCAGGGCGATCACCTGCTGTGCCTGCTGATACGTGGGGGATTCAGGATTTTCCTCTATTTCCACGCGGCGGCCCAGGGTGATGCTGTCCCAGATGCCGAGGGACTTGCCATTGGCGTCCACCTCATAGCGGCCCGGCTGCAGGCCAGCAATGTACAGGGCTTCGTTGCCCTTGTGATGGCCGGCATGGGTGAGCGTGGCGCCGAGCTGCGCGTCGGCGGAAACGCCCCAGGGCAGGCACTTGGGCTGCACGGTGACAGTGAGGCTCTTGCCCACCTCGCCGCCTTCAACCGTGGCGGTGCTGCCGATCGTGGCATTGGCCTTCCAGCCATCGCCCTTCGGCGAGGGGCTCACGGTCAGGCCCCACACAGCGTTTGGCTCGCCGAAAGCTTCAATGACCGAGTAGGCCATGATGAACTGGCCTGCGGCGGCTGGATGCACGGCGTCGGGGATGAAGGTGAAGTCCTTGTCCTTCTTGCGCTCGTCCAGCGTCAGGCTGTTGAGCGGGCCGTACATGTCGATGAAGCCGTAGCCGCGCTTGTTGGCCAGCTCCTGCGCCCACTTGCCGTAGTAGGCGAGCACGGCGTTGTAGTTTTCCGCGTTGCGGGCCGGCTTGCCAGGATTGGCAGCGGCGCGCAGCTCGGCGGCGTGATGATCGTACATGGTGGGGCTGGCGAGGAACACACGCACCTTCAGCGCATCCAGCTTGTCGAGCAGCTCGGTCATGCCCTTCGCATAGGTGTCGAAGGTCGCTTTGTCGAAGTCACGGTAGCCGCCGTCGTTCATGCCCAGCAGGATGGTGGCGACGGTGGGCTTGAAGGACGCGATGTCATCATCAAAACGGTCCAGGGCGTCCTGGGCCCGGTCGCCGCCGACGCCGGCGTTGCGGAAGTGGATGTGCAGGTTCGGGTAGCGGGTGTAGTAGAAGTTCTCCACGTACTGGGTGTACAGGCACTGGTGGGTGATGGAGTCGCCGATGAAGATGACACGGTCGCCGTCCTTCAGGCCCAGGCCGGGGGCCTTGGGCGCGGGTTTCGGGGCGGCGGCTTTCGGCGCGTCGGCGGCGATGGAGAAGGGCGCGGCGGCTGTCAGCAGGCCGGCCATCGAGAGGGTAAGGAGAGAGCGATGCATGGGTGCGATGGAATGAGTGAAACCAAACGTTGGCACGGCGACGGGCTTTCCGCATTCTCTCGTCAATGTTCGCCCGTCGCGATCCAGCGGAAGGACGGCCCCGCAGCGCGCGTACAGATGCGCTTGTCTCCCGTTTTCCCATGAAGGCTCTCCTCCTCGTTCTGCTCAGCACCGCCACCGCCCTGGCCCACGGTCCAGGTGCGGGAAACGATTTCGGAGGTCGTCGCGTGCTTTTCATCGGCATCGACGGCTGCCGGGCAGACGCACTCCAGGAAGCGATGCAGCAAGGCCTGGCGCACAACCTCAAAGCGCTGGCCGCGGACGGCCTCTTCAGCGACAAGCTTTTTGCCGGCGGAGAGAAAGACGGCGCCACGCAGCAGCCCACCGTCAGCGGTCCCGGCTGGGCCACGCTGCTCACCGGTGTGTGGCAGAACAAGCACCACATCACCACCAACAAATTCCTGGGCAACCAGCTCCGCACCTTCCCGCACTTCATGCTGCATGTGAAGGAGGCCAAACCCAGTGCCTGGTGCGGCTCCGTGGTGAGCTGGCCGCCCATCAATGACCATGTGGTGCATGATTCGCAGGCCGGTGGCCAGTCGTTTCTCGATGCCCAGTTCAGCCCCCAGGCAGACCCCGCGCTGGGCAACCGCGATGCGCCGGAGATGGACATCGCCGTGCGCAACGCCGCGCTCCGGTATTTGCGCAACGCTGATCCGGATGTGCTCTTCGTCCACCTCGGCCAGGTGGATGAGTACGGCCATGGCGCCGTGGATGACCGCGCTGCCTTCAGTCCTGACAGCCGGCTCTATTTGAATGGGATCGCCCTGGTCGATTCCCATGCCGGTGAATTGATCCGTGCCGTGAAAGAGCGCCCGCATTTCCAGGAGGAGCGCTGGCTCATCATCGTCACGACTGACCACGGCGGTCGCGGCAGCAGCCATGGAGGCCAGAGCGATGCCGAGCGAAACATCTGGCTCATCATCAACGGCAGCGATGTACCACCCCGCGCGCTCACCACCCGCCCTGTTGGCCAGACTATTGTGCCGCACCTCATCTTCCACCACCTGGGCCTGCCGGTGAAAGCCGAATGGAACTGGGAACCCGCTGATTTCACTCCATGAACACCCGACTCCTCTTCCTCCTTCTCCTCACTTGCTCCGCCACCGCCCGCGCCGCTGATTTCGCCAGCGTGGCCGATGGCAAGACCGATGCCACCGCCATGATCCAGCAGGCCATCGATGCCGGCACTGGTGACATCGAGCTGCCCAAAGGCAGCTACCTCCTGACCAAGACGCTGGAGGTGAACCTGAACAAGACCGGCTACACCAGCATCAGCGGCCATGGCGTTGCCCGCCTGATCATGAGCGCCGCGGGACCTGCCATCCACTTCATCGGCACCCATGAAGGCAGCGCCGATCCTGCCTCGGTCAAGCCCGATGTGTATGAAAAGGAGCGCACCCCGATGGTGGATGCCCTGGAAATCATCGGCGCCCATCCCGAGGCCGACGGCATTGAGGCAACCAAGACGATGCAGCTAACTGTTAGCCGATGCACGGTGCGCGACTGCCGCCACGGCGTGCACCTCACCGAGCGCAACCGCAACTTCATCATCACCGACTGCCACTTCTACAAGAACAGCGGCATCGGCGTCTTCTACGACAATGTGAACCTGCACCAGAGCAACATCATCGGCACCCACATCAGCTACTGCCGCGGCGGCGGCGTGGTGTCGCACGGTGGCAACGTGCGCAACGTGCAGATCGGCACCTGCGACATCGAGGGCAACATGTCCAAGGATTCCCCGCCTACGGCCAACGTGTGGCTCGATTCCACCGGCGGCAGCATCGGCGAGGTGGCGATCACCGGCTGCACCCTTCAGCACAGCAGCAAGGCGCCCGGTTGCGCGAACATCCGCATCGAAGGCGCCGGCGATGACCCGGCGCTGGAGCGCCGCACTGGCGGCAAGTTCACCCGCGAAGGCAATGTGACCATCTCCGGCAACGTCTTCAGCGACATCCAGTACAATGTGCACATCAAGGATTCGCGCGGCGTAACGGTCACCGGCAACAGCTTCTGGGAAGGCTTCCAGCACGACCTGCTGGTGGAAGACAGCAGTCACATCGTCATCTCCGGCAACAATTTTGACCGCAATCCACGCTATGCCGTCAACGGCTTCAATGCTGCCGAAAACAACGGCATTGTCATCAAGGGCTGCAGCGAATGCAGCATCCAGGGCAACATCATCAGCGGTGTCATGCGCAAGCGCGCGGCGCTGGACATCAGCCACTGCTCGCGCCTCAACATCGGCCACAACTCCGTCTATGACAGCGACGGCGTTGGCATCCTCCTTGAAGAAGTGAACCAAAGCCTGCTCTCCAACTGCATCGTTCGCGACGATCGTGAAGAGGCGGTGCGTAGCAAGGAGCCCTCCCTGCGCATCGTCGGCGGCAAGGACAACCTCATCGGCGAGAACCTGCTCGGCCACGGCCGTGAGACCATCGTCAAAGAAAGCCGCCCGGTAGATGCCAAGTAAAGGCACCCACCGAGCGGCGGCGAACGGCGATCAGTCCATGTAATCGTTGATCAAGTTCTCCAGCATCTCCTGGCGACCGCTGGCAGGGAGCACATCGCCCAGCTTGAGGGCGTGCTTTTCCAGGCTTTCGAAGGTCGCCTTGCCGCTGGTGATGGTCTTGCCCACACCGGTGTCAAAGGTGGCGTAGCGGGCTTTCACGAAGCTCTCCAGCTCGCCGTCCTCGATGATGCGGTGGGCGATCTTGAGGCCGCGGGCAAAGGCGTCCATGCCGCCAATGTGCGCGTGGAAGAGGTCCACAGGCTCATGGCTTTCACGGCGCACCTTGGCATCGAAGTTCAGGCCGCCGGTCTTGAACCCGCCCATCTTCAGGATCTGCAGCATCATCTGCGTGGTCATGTAGATGTTGGTGGGGAACTGGTCGGTGTCCCAGCCAACCAGTTCGTCACCCGTGTTGGCATCCACGCTGCCCAGCGCGCCAGCGTTGGCGGAGACGGCGAGCTCATGCTCCACGCGGTGCATGGCCAGGGTGGCGTGGTTGGTTTCGATGTTGAGCTTGAAGTGCTCCAGCAGGTCATGCTCACGCAGGAAGTTAAGGCACGCCGCCGCATCGCTGTCGTACTGATGGGTGGAGGGCTCGCGCGGCTTGGGTTCGATGTAGAACTGGCCCTTGAAGCCGATCTGCTTCTTGTAATCCACCGCCATGTGCAGGAAGTGGGCAAGGTTCGCCACCTCGCGCTTCATGTCCGTGTTCAGCAGCGTGGCATAGCCCTCGCGGCCGCCCCAGAAGGTGTAACCCAGACCGCCGAGACGATGCGTCACATCCATGGCCTTCTTCACCTGCGCCGCGGCGATGGCATACACATCGGCATTGGGGCTGGTGGCCGCGCCTTGCATGTAACGCGGATGGGCGAAGAGGCAGGCCGTGCCCCACAGCAGCTTGATGCCCGTCTGCTTTTGCAGAGAGCGCAGGTGGTCGGCCACGGCATCAAGCGCTTCGCTGCTGGCCTTCAGGTTGCCAAGCTCGGGAGCGACGTCGCGATCATGGAAGCAGTAGAACTCCAAGCCCAGCTTCTGCATGAACTCGAAGCCCGCATCGGCCACGCGCTTCGCGTTGTCCACGCTGTCGCCGCCATCATCCCAAGGGCGCTGGCGCGTGCCACTGCCGAAGGGGTCGCTATTGGGGTTCTTCATCGCATGCCAGTAGGCCATGGAGAAGCGCAGATGATCCTTCATCTTCTTTTTGCCCACGACCTCCTCCGCGTTGTAGTGGCGGAAGGCGAGGCGGTTCTTGGTCTTCGGGCCTTCGTAGACGATGGTCTTGATTCCGGGGAAGTGTTCCTGGCTCATGATGTGGATGGGTGTGAGGTGGTGATGATTAAGCTCCGTGCAGGGTCAGTTCATTGATGGTCCACGGGATCTTCTTTTTCGGATCGCCGCGGGTGGCGGAGCTGATGCGGACGAACTTGGCGTTCACCGGCTTGAAGGTCAGGTCGCTGATCGTACAGGAGGCTGGGCCGTTGAAGGCCTTCGCCCAATGCGAGCCGTCAGAGGATGTCTCGATGCGCAGGTTCCGGGTCAGCTCATTGCTGGAGTTCGAGTGAATCGTCACGCCGCTCACCTTGGTTGCAGTAGGCAGCTCGATGCTGATCCACATCTTGTCGTTGATCGTCCTGTCCGTCTTCCAGGTCGTGTTGGTCTTGCCGTCGATCAGGCAGGAAAGCTGATCCTGCTTGTCGCTGGCGGTGAGCTTCCACTCGGCGCTGTTCTTCAGCACGGGCGGTCCGGCAGCCAGCAGTTCGGGTTCGGTCCAGGGCTGGGTGATCGTACGGCCTGTGGTGTCGATGCGCACGCGTGCCACGTCCTCTTTGCTGATGCAGCCGGCGCTGTTGCCGAAGCTGTTGCGCACGTAGCTGAGCACGGAGGCAATCCACTGGTCGTCGTTGTTCGCCATGGCGATCATCTGCGCCTGGAAGGTCTTGCCGCCCACGGGGCCGGTGACGCCGTGCAGCAACGCACGGATGAGGCCGTCGCGATGGCCCAGCACCACGGGGGAATTGGAAAGCGATGCCGCCAGCGTGATGTTAGGCCCTGCTCCCTCAATGGTCATGCCTTTGCCATCCAGTCCGTGGCAGGTATAGCACAGCTCCTGGAAGATCGCCTGGCCCTGGGTGAGCAGCGCCTTCTCGCCACCATTGAAGGAGCGGTTGAACTCGGTGCGGTTGGTCAGGATTTGGGCCGCCATGGTTTTCACGCCCTTGGACTGATTGGTCAGCGCGGCAGTATTGAGGAAGGCGTTCACGTCCTTCCACTTCATCAGCTTGGCCGTCAGCAGCGCCTGGATCGCCACGGTGGGATCGCCGTCCTTGGCCATGGCCTTAATGTCAGCGACAAGCGACTCATCGCCCGCGAGCATGAGCGTCTCCGATGCACGGATCGCGGCGTGCCGGACACTCGCAGTGGTGTCCTTCAAGGCGGAGCGAACGGCATCCGCCTTTAGTGCGCCAAGGCCTTCCAGTGTCCACAGCGCATGGGTGCGGGCCAGCGGATTCGTATTGGTGCGCAGCATGTCGTTGAGTGCGGGCACCACGGACTGATCCTGCTTCAGCACCAGGAGCTTCTGCGCGGTGTCGCGCTGCCAGCCGTTAGGATGGGCCAAGGTTGCGACCAGCCCGGCGGAGGACACATCGAGCAGCTTCGGCGCAGCCACAGGCTTGGTGGTGTCGTGCACAAGGTGCCAGATGCGGCCGCGGCCGATGATCTTGTCCATGCTGTGCTGCAGGATCACCTTGCGCAGATAGCTGCCCTCGCGCGTCCAGTTGCCTTCCTGGATGATGCCGCGGTACATGTCGCAGATGAACAGGGTGCCGTCCGGCGCGGTTTTCATGTCCACCGGGCGGAAGCAGGCATCGGTGCTGCGCAGGAACTCATTCTGGCCATGGGGGTTGTGCAGAATGGTGAGCCCGTCGGCCACCTCAATCTTGGTGCGGCGCACCAGGCGGCCTACAGGTTCACCGAAGAAAAGGTTGCCCTTCAGGTCAGCAGGAAGCTGGTCGCCACGATAGATTTCGCCGCCGCACGTGGCGGTGAAGTGATTCAGCGTGTCGTCATCGCGAGCCTTGCCCGGGCCGCCCTGAAAGTCACGCAGGCCCATGGCAGGCCAGACGATTTCGAAGCCGGGCTCCATTTGCTCCTTGGTCAGGTACTGGCCATATAGGATGTGCTGCTGGAAGTTCACCGGGCCCTTTTCACTGCCCGCGTTCACCACCCACAGCTTGCCGTCGTCATCTTGTGTGGCCCCCCACTGGCCGCCGTTGCCGGGGATGTCCTGCTTGATGAGCTTGCCGTCCTTCCAGCGCAGGCGGTAGCTGTTGGCCGCCGAATAGATCCAGTTGTCCAGCCCCCAGGTCAGGCCGCTGGGCTGGTGCTCCAGGTTGCCGCCGCGCGGCCCTCCTTGATAGACCAGTTCCTTCTTGTCACTGACGCCATCGCCGTTGGTATCCTTGTAGAGGTAGATGTCGTTGGTGTCCGTCTCGCCGATCAGCACGCCGTCCGCCAGCGGCAGCAACAGGCGTGGCAGCACCAGCTTGTCGGCAAACACGCGATGCTGATCGTACACCCCGTCGCCTTTGCTCGACCAATGAACCGACACGCGGCTGGTGGGGATGAGTTCGTTGCCACCGTCAATGTCCGGCATGTAGCTGAGCATCTCAGCGACATAGAGGCGGCCATTGCCATCAAAGGCCATGCACACGGGCTCCACGATCTGCGGCTCGCTCAGCAGCAGCTCCAGGTGGTAGCCAGGGGGAAGCTGGAAGGTTTTGGCCTCGTCAGCCGCGGACAGCGGATGCACGGGAGGCTTTGGCGGAAAGTCAGTCGCCTCATCCGCAAATGCGGATGAGGAACACAGTACCAGGGTGAGAAGAAGACGGCGGATGTTCATGGCAATGAGGTGGGAATGTCGCCGGTTCAATACAACCGCTTTCTTGCATTTGTTTGGTGACCGGCTGCCAATGTTTGTTAAAATCCCGCCATGGCCACACCTCGCCTTCAGGCCGAGTTCTTCGCCCGCATTGCCGATCCCCAGGCGGTTCGGGCCATTTTTGAGCATCTTCCAGGCGTGTTCTTCTTTGTGAAGGATGCCGAGGGCCGCCACATCGCCGCCAACAGCGTGACCTTCACCCGCTTTGGCATCCGGCACGAGCGCGAGCTGGTCGGGGCCATGGATGAAAAGTTCTTTCCACCCGAAGTGGTAAAGGCTTTCCGTGACGATGACCAGAAGGTGATCCGCAGCGGCAAGCCGCTCATCAACCGGCTTGAAGTGTGGTATGATGAGCAGCGCAACCTCGATTGGTTTCTCACCACCAAGCTGCCCGTGCGCGACCGGACCGGCAAGGTCATCGGCGTGATGGGCATCACGCGCCGTGATGAGGAACGCATGCGCCACCACGACGTGAAAGAAGTCACCGCCGCCGTGCAGCATGCGCGCAAGAACAGCGACAAGAACGTGAGCACCGCCGAGCTGGCACGCGCGGCAGGTGTGTCAGAGCGCCATCTGCACCGCAAGCTGCGCACCACGCTGGGCCTCACTCCCCATGAACTGATGCTGCGCACCCGCATCCAGTCTGCCGCCGAAGCGCTGGCCAAGACTTCGGCACCGATCATCGAGATCGCCCTCAACCACGGCTTCTGCGACCAAAGCGCCTTCACCCAGCAGTTCCGCAAGCGCACGGGCATGACGCCGAAACAGTTCAGGCTGCGGAACAGCGGCTAAGCAGCCTTGCTTGCGCTGAAGAAGCCGTAGCGCATCACATGCAGCTCATAGGCGGCCCAGATGCGGAAGATGGTGAGGGCAAAGATGCGGTTCGGATTGCGGCTGCTGAAGAGAAAGCGGCGGTAGTGCGGCTTGGTGAGGAGGCCTTTCACGGTGCGCCAAACACAGAGCGGCCAGGTGCGCTTCACCTTGTCCGCAAGGTCCTGCATCTCGACGTTTTGCAGTCCAGCCTGATGAAGGGCGGCGAGGAATTCCGTGGCGGGGCGGAGGCCTGCGAGCTGGCCTTCACGGGTGATGGCATCGACGAACAGGTGCCGCGCCACGGCTCCAGGGTTTTCGCAGGACATCCAGGCACAGGCCACCAGGCGGCCGCCAGGTTTCAATACTCGCGAGACTTCGGCAAAGAAGCGCGGCAGGTCAGGCATGTGCTCCAGGCTCTCGATGGAAACCACCACATCATAGGCTGCATCGGGCAGCTCATTGGCATACCAGTCGCGCAGGAGAAAGGCAGTGCGGCCAGGAACAGCATTGTGCTTGTTAGCGTACTGGAGCTGCACCGGGGAGACGGTCATCGCGGTCACTTCCGCGCCATGGCGTTCCGCCAGGATACGGGAGGTGGCGCCGTAGCCGCAGCCGATGTCGCACACCTTCATGCCTTCGCGGATGCCGCCGGCCTGCACCACCTTGCGCACCAGGTTCTCCGCTGCCTCCAGGTCCGTTTCATGGCCTGTCTCCCACAGCCCGTGATGCACATGCTCGCCCCAGATCTCGCGGTAGAAGGCATCCAGGTCATCGTAGTGCGAAGCCACGCCTTCCAGGGTCATGGCAGAAGTCGGGGCGGCAGTCATGCACCAGCGTAGAAGCGGTGCGGCGCAATGCGAGCCGATTAACGCTGAATGCGCCGCCCCGTTTGGTAGAGCTGGAACACGTCCGGCCAGGCCTTCAGGTTGAACTGGGGGAAGATCACACCTCCCTTGGTATTGGCTTCGTGGTAGCAGGCCTGGCCTGCACCGGGACCGGACAAGATGCCGGGCTGAGGGGCGAAGTAATTGGCCACCACCGGCAGGCCGTTATCGCCACGGCGCAGCCGGCCCTCCTTTAGCGAAGCGAACTCGAAGGCCGCGCAACCATCGTGCATCTGGCTGGCCCGGCCACCCGGAACGGCCAGCAGGAACACATGGCCGCCATCCACGGCCAGCGCCGTGCCATCGAAGTAATCGTAGCCGAAGGCATGGGCATCCTGGGTGGAGAGCAGCGGGCCGGCGAACTTCCACGAAGCGCCGTGGTCCTCCGAAGCCAGCAGGACCACTGAGTACGCCGGCCCAAGGCCTTCCAGACTCAGGTGCGGGCGCAGGGCAGTGAGCGACACATACAACCTGCCTTCATGCACCAGTGCTCCGGGCTCGGTGTAAACAATGGTGTCCTGCAGCGAGGCATCCAAAGCGTTCACATCCACCTGCGTATGATGATAGGGTGGCAGCGGGTTTTTGCCGGCGCCGAAGAGCGGGATTTCCTCCGACCACTCGCCGCCCGGATCCGCGGCTGTGCGCAGCACGATCCAGGCATCGCGCACCAGCGACGCCTTTTCCCGCTGCCAGAAGTAGCGGTAAGCAAAGAGCTTCCAGCGGCGGCCCGGCGCTGGATCATCGGGATCGCAGACGAGAGAGGAGACCTCATAGCGCCACACGCCCTCCAGCTTGTTGCCATCAGGCTGCTCGCAGGTGCCATCCTTGGAGATGTTAGGTGCTGCCACGTAGGTCCACGTGGTCCCGCCGTCCGTAGTGCGCGCGAGATGGGTGCTCACATACTCTCCCAGCGACACATGGCCGCCCACGAAGTTGCCGTTACCAGTGACCGAAGAGTAGGCCAGCCAGCCTGTTTTGCCATCCGGTGACCAAGCGACGCTTGGATCGTAGATGCCTTTTTCCAGATGCTCGCCCGCGATGATGAGCCTGGTGTAGTGCACATCCCCGGCCGCCTGCCGCCAAGAAGCCAGCGGGCCATCTTTAGGCCGAGGGCGGGCCAGCAGGCGGGCGGCCTGCCAGACGAGGAACAGGGACAGCAGGACCAGGGCGGTTCTCTTCAAGGCTTTCATGGAGGGGTGCTCCCTTCATCAACGCCCGCATACGCGCCCCGGTCACACGGGATTCATCGCTTACTGTGCCGCGGCATCGGTCGCCTTGTCGCCATCATCCGGCGCCTTGGGCGTGGGAGCTGTGGGGGGCGAGACCATGTTGCGCAACTGCCTCACCCAGTCCGGCGAGTTGGGATGATTCGGGTAGTCCTTGATCACCTTCAGCATCTCAGCCATGCCAGTCACCGGGTTGGGGCCGTTCTGCGCGAGGTCTTCGGCGCGATGCCAGCGCAGGTTGGGATAGGTGGAGGCCTGCCACTGCTTGAATTCACCCTCGGCCAGGCGCAGGCCGCGAAACGAGGCTTCCGTGTTAATGCCAGTTTCCCAGAGCGAGCCAATGTCTTCCTTCTTCTTCTCACGGGCTGCCTGCACGATCACCTTGTCGTACATGGCAGCGATGTCACCGGGCACCAGCGGCCAGTCATTGCGATGCAGGTACTGGTCGAGCTGGTAGGCATCGATCACCACCCTGAGTTCCGGCAGTTGCAACTGCCCCGCCGTCCTTCGCCCGCCACCGCCGCCGATGATAGGCTGCATGATGAGCTCACCTGCCCGGCCCTTGAGCTTCTTGCCATAGGAGAGCAGGGCCTGGTGGTAGGCGGTAATCTTGGAAGCGAAGGCGCCCATGTCCTTGACATCACGGGCCTCCAGGCTGAGGGCAATGTACTCCAGGCAGACGCGCAGCGCAGCGCCGTAGTCGCCTTCACGGTCGGCATCCACACCGGCCTTGGGTTCGCGCTTTTCCGCCTCTTTTCGCTGGTCGATGCGCTGGGCCTCCCTGCGGTCAGCGTTCTTGAGCTTCACGTTCACCAGCTTGTCGCATTCCGCCACGAAATTGATGGCCGAGGTGTCGCTCTGAGCGGCGGAGTGCAGCTTTTGAATGATGGTGCTGAGCGTGGTGCCGCGCTGGGAGAGGATGCTTTTCTCGAGTTCGTCCAGCTGCTTCAGCACGTTGGTCACCTGGTCCGGGGTCAAGGTGGGGGTGGGCGGCACATAGGGCGGCGCATTTTTGTTCTCCTGGGCGGAGGCCGTGAGGGCCAGGCCGAGACCGGCGACAAGCGGAAGAAGCGTGCGGTGCATAGAGGTGTGAAGGCGCGAGGCTAACGAAATCCCGCGCCGCAGGGAAGCCCCAAAAGCACGGGAGCACAGGAATTCAGGCCGTGTACCTGCACAACGGCGCTGGCGGCGGTTTCTTAGCCGGGCGGGGCCTCAGACCATCTGCACCCGGTCTGCCTCCACCTTGCCGATGAAGTGCTCCCAGTCCCGCACGCTGTAATGGTTGCGGATCAGTGCGCTGGTGGGCACCTCGCGCGGGGCGAAGGGAGGGCGCAGCAAGCGCAGGCCTACCTCCTCCGGCAGGCGGTTGCCCTTGCGGCTGTTGATGCGCTTGTCTGCCAGCACGCAGTTTTCCCAGGTGGTCTTGCCACCGCGCGATCGGGGAACGATGTGATCAATGTTGCCTTCACTGGGCCGCAGCTTCCGGCCGCTATACTGGCACACCCCGCCATCGCGCTCCCAGATGGCCCGGGCGCAGAATTTGGGCCGCCGCTTCGGCACTTTGTCGAACCGTGCCAGCACGACCACCGTAGGCACCCGGATGCCGCCGCGCACGGTGCCCACCGCATAATCGCCTTCGCGCACCGGCAGCATCACCCATTCCTCCCAGGTCACGGGGCGCAGTTCCTCGTCAATTTTGATGTCCAGGGCCGTGGCTGAACCATTGACCAGCATGGAGAAGGTTTCAGCAGGCGTCTTGACGTCAATCGCCTGCCAGTGGCGGTTCAGCACCAAAACAATGGACTTGTTCAGGACATCACTCATCGCATTAACTTTACGGTTAACTCGCGCGTTAGGCCGCGATGGGCTCAATGCGTAGCATCAACCGGCGG
>FTCC01000404.1_pt1 | contig 27174 bp, 21 predicted proteins | sample 1639481 | NCBI WGS metagenome assembly FTCC01 (sample SAMEA3914864, study PRJEB12502) | metagenome | biome: forest; material: soil | place: USA | collected 2012-03-12 | depth 0.3 m | reverse complement strand
GCTGCCTTCCGATCAGGTCGCCCACTGGGCAAAGACCGGCGAGATCGGCCTGTATTTCACCACCGACTGGAACCTCAAGGTGGCGGTGGAAAAGGACTTCCGCTGCCTGGACGAAAAGCGCGACGAGGACGAGAGCGACAACTTTGCCAACCCCAACGCCGGCACCGGTCACCATGGTGCCTGCGACGTGGATTGAGGCCTCCCTGGGGCCAAGACCCCACAAGCGCGGCACGACAGGGGCTCGATGGATTTGTGCTATGAAACCCATCCACACCCTCATTACAGCCCTCCTGGCCTTGTCGCCAGCCGCCATGGCCGACGATTACACCCTGTTTCACGTCTGCCAGGACCAGCGCGTGATTCACACCACGGACGGGGCCGATGCCGGCCACGTTGAGTACGTGGTCATCGACCCCGGCAGCCAGCGCGTGGTCTCCACCGTCGTCACCGGCGGGGTCATCGGCGAGAAGTTCGTCGCCGTGCCCTACGAGTCGATGCACTTCGATGCCGACCGCCAGGTGGTGCTTGAGAACATCACCCGCGAGCAGTTCGTCAGCGCCCCGGTCATCGAGCGCACGCAGATCAACACCACCGTCATCCAGCCCACGGTGCTGGAGCGCACCTCACAGCACTTCGGCGTGCGCTTCAATGCCAACGTCAACGTGCGTGAAGACAACCGCGTCCGCGACGACCGCCGTGGCAACGACCCCGCCCTCAGTGCCCGCGAACGCAATGACACCGAGCGCAACCGCACCGATGCGGAACGCAACCGCAATGACCCCGCTGCCGAGCGTGAACGCAACAGCCGCGATCCCGCTGCCACCGCCGGCCGCAACGGTTCACCCAAAGAAAACGAAAAGACCCCCAGCGTGACCAAGCGCGGCTCCGGCGGCGCAGCCGAAGAAACTGAGAGCAACCGCAAGAACACACAAGGCCGCGACCCGAATGCTCCCCCCGCCGGCCGCAGCAAGGCTGAATCCGCCGAGGAACGCAACAACCCCCAGCAGAAAAACCGCACCGCTGAGAATCCGCCGACGGAAAAGAGCCAGACACAGGGCAAAAACGCCGCCGAAAAGAGCAAGTCAGAGGCTGACAGCCCGCCGAGCACCACCTCGAAGGAAAAGGCCAACGCGGAATCCGGCGCCGCCAAGAGCGAAACAGAAAACGCCAAGGGCCGCGCCGAACACGAGTCCTCCGCCCGCCCGGAAGAACACTCGAGCAGCAAGGCGGCAAAGGAAAAGTCCAGCGACAAGGCTGAGAGCACCAGTGCCGCGGAAAAGCCCCAGGCCTCCAAGGCCGGCCACCGCACCGAGCGTTCGGAAGACGAACCCAAGCGTCGGAACCAGCAATAACTCCACCCCGACATCCTGAACACGACAGGAGCCAGGGCCATGCGCGGTCCTGGCTCCTCGTTTTTGACAGGGAAGACCATTGACACCAGCCCGGGACGGGCGCTGTCTGGCGGCACCGTCATGACCTCGCCCCCACCCAGCAAGCTTTCGCAACGGCAGCAGATCTATCCACCGCAGTTCGCCGAAGCGTTAATGGAAGTCTGGCGGTCCATGGAAGATGCCTCCGGCCTGCCAGGCATCGGCTGCCTCACCACCATTCTCGACACCCTGTATCAGGCCAGCTTCCTGCGCGAGGAAGGGCTGCCCGTGCGCTGCCGGGTGATCATGGCCGATCCGGGGGACTGGAAGCAGGGCGAAGGCCCGCCCGCAGGCTTTCATGTGCTCGCCTTTGCCGAACCCCGGCCCTTCAACGTGCAGGAGATCCGCAAACTGGCCCCCGCCGTCTCCTACTACCGCGCACTGCTGGCGGTGCATTACAACCGCAGCACCGGCACCCACATCTGGGGTGTGGTGGAATCCGGTGCGCGCTGGGTGAACCGGGTGGATGGCGGCCGCTTCCTCGGCGCACCGCTGCCACCACACCTGGTGGTGCATGTGCTCGGGCCAGGCCGCCTGCTCACGGGCTGTGGTTACCAGCGGCTGCTGGAACTGGAGGGCGGCCGCATCCAGGAGACAGGCTTCGATCCTTTCAAATCGAAATGGCTGCCCGCCCGTTTCCGGCCGGTGCGCGACTGGCTGCAGCAGCGCCTGGTGGATGCGCACGTGGACGGTGCCGATGTGGACGGCTCCTTCATCAGCCTGATGGCACAAAACGTGGTGCGCCGCATCCTCAGCATCGTGCGCCAGCGCGGCCACGGCGGCATGCTGATCTTTGTGCCATTGGAACTCAAAGCCTCCGGCGCGCTGGACCGCTGGCTGCGCATCCGCTGCCCGCTCGCGCCCACCTCCTCCACCAAGCGCTTCAGCGAGCTGATGTTCCGCGTCATGTCGCGCATGTCCATCGTCGGCCACACCCATGGTGTGAAGAACGTGAAATGGGAGGACTACCAGGAATTTGAAGACCCCGTTCTGGCGGAGATCGACGAGGCCTTCCTCGAGCTGGCGAACCTCTTCGCCGACTTCATGAACGTGGACGGTGCCCTGGTGGTAAGCGAACAGTTCGAAGTCATGGGCTTCGGTGCGGAAGTGATGGGCGAAGAACCCGTGATGGCCGTGCACCGCGCCCTGGACCTGGAGGCAAACGAAACCGTCGAGGAACGCTCCGACAACCTCGGCACGCGTCACCGCTCGGCCTACCGTTTTGTGATGATGGTACCAAGCAGCGTGGTGGCCGTGATTTCGCAGGATGGCTCCATCAGCTTCGTGGCGAACAAGGACGACCGGGTGGTGTACTGGCCCTACCTGCCCTGATGGCGGGCAACCCGGTGCGGCCACGGCCCGTATCCACCGCCGCCATGACCGACTCCATCGACGCCACCACCCTGCGTGCCGAACTCGCCGGCAGCCATCCGCCCGCCCTGATTCATGTGCTGCCGGAGGATGCTTTTGAGGAAGGCCACATACCAGGCTCGCACAGCATCTGCGTGTACGAATCCGCCTTCGTTCAAAAGGCCGGTGAGGCCTTTCCCGACAAGAGCTCGCCTCTCGTGGTTTACAGCCTGGATGACCGTACCCGTGAAGCGCAGATGGCCGTGAACAAGCTCACTTCCGCTGGCTACACGCAAGTGCGGCGGCTGGCCGGTGGCTTGCAGGCCTGGCGCGAAACCGGCGGCCCCACGGAAGGCGGCGGCCCACGGCCCGAAACGCCCATCTCCGGCTCCTTTGTACTGGATGCAGAAACAAGCATCATCTTCTGGACCGGGCGCAACCTCTTCAATCATCACCACGGGGCTATCAAGCTTCAGTCCGGGTCCGCTGAACTGACAGACGGCACGCTGACCGCTGCCCGCTTCGTCATCGACATGAACTCGATTACGAACGCGGACATCACTGACCCGACGTTCAATGCCATGCTGGTGGCACATCTGAAGAGCGATGACTTTTTTGCCGTGGATCAGCATCCGGCCGCCGAGTTCATTGTCCGCCTGGCCACGCCCATCAGCAGCTGCACCTCCAGCACCGCCAACTACCACATCAAAGGCGCCTTTACGCTGCGTGGTGAAACCCACCCGCAAGGTTTGAATGCACTCATCGCCAGGGCTCCCGATGGCTCCCTCACCGCCCAGGCCGAGTTTGATTTCGACCGCACCCAGTGGGGCGCCATCTATGGCTCAGGCAGCTTCTTTGCCCGGCTGGCCGGCCATGTGGTGAACGATCTGGTGCATCTGCATTTGAAGCTGGTGTTCAAGCCGGCCTGAACCCTACAGCACATAGCCGTAAGCCAGTTCACGGAAGGCCTTCGTCTGCGTCTCCACCCAAGCCTTATCGCGGCCCAGTTCATCGGCGAGAATGCCCGCGACCACAGGCGCGGCTTCCATGCTGGCGCGGGCGTCAAGCAGCAGGCAGCGGCTGCGCCTTGCAAGCACGTCCTCCACCGTGCGGGCCATTTCGTGGCGTGCATGCCAGAGCACTTCGGCATGGGTGAGCTCCAGCTTGGGATGCACGCGCTCCGGCTGTGCGAGGGCCTCAATCGCAGCAGCATCGCTGCCATAGTGACTCATCCATGGTGAACCGTGATGGTCTTCAGTCGCGCCATGAATGGCCAGGTCGTGCGTGCGGCAGGGCCTGGGTTGAAGGCCGGCCATTAGTTCAGCGTGATCAACGACATCCTCGGCCATGCGCCGGTAGGTGGTCCATTTGCCGCCGGTGATGGTGATCAGACCCGACTCAGAAACCTCGATATGATGATCGCGGGAAAGCGAGGCCGTGCTGCCCTGGCCCGCATTGACCAAGGGCCGCAAGCCGGCAAAGACGCTGAGAACATCGCTCCGCCGGGGATCGCGGGTGAGATAGCGGGCAGCATGCGAAAGCAGGAAGCTGATCTCCTCCGGCAAGGCACGCGGCTCCAACGAGGCGTGGTGCACCGGCGTGTCCGTCGTGCCCACGACCAGACGGTCATGCCAGGGCACGGCGAAGAGCACGCGACCATCATCCGTCTTCGGAATCATGATGGCGGTATCGCCCGGCAGGAACTCCCGCGGCAGCACCAAGTGCACGCCCTGGCTGGGGCGCAGGAGCTGCGGGGCCTTCGCATCATCCTGCTGGCGCAAGGCATCGGCAAAGACACCGGTGGCATTGATCACGCAATGCGCGCGCACCTCATGCTCCGCACCGCTCTCGGCATCACGAAGATGCAGGCCGATGATGTGGCCCCGCTGCTTGATCAGGCCGGTGCAAGCCATGTAGTTGATCACCACCGCGCCCTGCTCCACAGCCGTCTGCGCCAGGTTGATGGCAAGCCGCGAATCATCAAACTGGCCATCATGATAAATGATGCCACCTGTCAGGTGATCCGTTTCAATCGTGGGCAGCAGCTCCAGCACATCGTCACGCGAAAGGCTGCGCGAAGGCTGCAATCCCAGTCGGCCGGCAAGGGCATCGTACACCTTCAGCCCGATGCCGTAGAACGGCCCCTCCCACCAATGATACGTGGGGATTACAAAGGCGAGATCATGCACCAGGTGTGGCGCGTTGCGGCAGAGCAGACCGCGTTCACGCAGTGCTTCCAAAACCAACGAGACATTGCCTTGCTTGAGGTAGCGCACGCCGCCGTGCACCAGCTTGGTGCTGCGGCTGGAGGTGCCCTTGGCAAAGTCCGCCTGCTCCACCAGCAGCACCCGGCAGCCGCGCGAGGCGGCGTCCACAGCCGCGCCCAGCCCGGTCGCACCGCCGCCGACAATGGCGATGTCGAACGGCTGCGAACCAGCCAGGGCGGCGATGGCGGCGGAGCGGTTCATGCCGGTGTTTTTCGAGCGCGTTTCTTCTGCTTGAGCACTTCGCGGTAGTTCATCTTCTTCTGCGGCATCGAGGAATCGTCGGCATTCATGCCGGCCTGCTTCTTCAGCTCGCGGATCTGGTCGCGCAGCAGGGCCGCGCGCTCATACTCCAGCTTCTGCGCGGCCTCCGCCATCTCGCCTTCCAGTTCGCGGATCACGCTGAGCACGTCGCCATCTGCGCCGGCCTCGCGCACCACACTGGAGTCCACGCCTTCCGCCCGGCCATACATGTGCAGGCTTTCCTGCACGGCCCGGACCACGGTGCGCGGGGTGATGCCATGCTTCTCGTTGTGCTCCATCTGCCGCTGGCGACGGTACTCGCTGATGCCGATGAGGGCGCTCATGCTGTCCGTCATCAGGTCGGCAAACAGCACCACTTGGCCATTGATATGGCGCGCCGCGCGACCTGCGGTCTGAATGAGCGATGTCTCACTGCGCAGGAAGCCTTCCTTGTCCGCGTCCAGGATGCATACGAGGCTCACCTCGGGCAGGTCCAGCCCCTCTCGCAACAGATTGATGCCGATGAGGATGTCGCAGTCGCCCTTGCGCAGGCCGCGCAGGATCTCCACCCGTTCAATGGCATCAATGTCGCTGTGCAGGTAGCGCACCTTCAGGTTCAGGTTGCGCAAGTAATCGGCCAGGTCTTCGGCTGTGCGCTTGGTCAGCGTGGTGACCAGCACGCGCTCACCTTTCTCGATGCGCTGCCGGCACAGCTCGATGGTTTCATCGATCTGACCCTTCAGCGGCTTGATCACAATCACCGGATCAAGCAGGCCCGTGGGGCGGATGATCTGCTCAACGATCAGTGCTTTGTTGCGTCCCGTAACATCGAACTTCTCCACCGGCTGCGCGCTGCCGGAAACCCGTGGCATGAGCGCCGCGGCCTGGCTTTGGCGAGGCCCTCCGGGCAGGGCCGCGGGCGTGGTCTCCACGTCACCGATCCGTTCGCGCTGGTGTGGGATGTAGCCCGTGTTGCCCACCACGCTGTTCTCAATCTCAAAGCGGGCGGGCGTGGCACTCACGTACAGGATCTGCTTCACCTTGTCCATGAACTCGGGGAACTTCAGCGGCCGGTTGTCCAGCGCGCTGGGCAGGCGGAAGCCGTGTTCCACCAGCACGGTTTTGCGCGAGCGGTCGCCCTCGTACATGCCGCCAATCTGCGGGATCGTGGCGTGGCTTTCATCCACCATGAACAGGAAGTCATCGGGAAAGAAGTCCAGCAGCGTGCCCGGCGTGCTGCCTGGTGGGCGCTGGGTCATGTGGCGGCTGTAGTTTTCGATGCCCTGGCAGAAACCCATCTCCTGCATCATCTCGATGTCGTATTCCGTGCGCATGCGCAGGCGCTGGGCCTCCAGCAGCTTGCCCTGGCTTTCGAATTCGGCGATGCGCCCGGTCATCTCCTCGCGAATGGTGGTGATCGCCCGCCGCAGCTTGTCCGCCGGAGTGACGAACTGCTTCGCCGGGTACAGCGTGTAGCTCGGCAGCTTGCTGGTGGCCGTGCCAGTAAGGACGTCGATGACGCTGATGCGGTCGATCTCATCGCCGAAGAACTCAATGCGGATGCCCTCGGTATCCATGTACGCCGGCACCACTTCCACCACATCGCCGCGCGCGCGGAAGCTGCCCCGCTTCAGCGTCACGTCGTTGCGCTCGTAGAGCATGTCCACGAGCTTTGTGAGCATGGTGTCGCGGGTCATGGTCTGGCCCACCCGCATCGGCAGCATCATGCCTTCATAATCCTCCGGCGAGCCCAAGCCATAAATGCAGGACACGCTGGCCACCACGATCACATCCTTGCGCGTGAGCAGGCCGCCCATGGAAGACAGGCGCAGACGCTCGATCTCATCATTGATGCTGGAGTCCTTCTCAATGTAAGTGTCCGTGCGCGGAATGTAAGCCTCGGGCTGGTAGTAGTCGAAGTAGCTCACAAAGTACTCCACCGCATTGTCCGGGAAGAAGTTCTTGAACTCCGAGTAGAGCTGCGCCGCCAGCGTCTTGTTGTGCGACATGATCAGCGTCGGCTTGCCGATCTGCGCGATCACGTTGGCCATGGTGAAGGTCTTGCCCGATCCCGTCACACCCAGCAGCGTCTGGTGGCGGTTGCCGGCTTCAATGGACTTCACCAGCTTGGCAATGGCCTGAGCCTGGTCACCCTCGGGCGAGTATTCGGAGTTGAGGCGGAATGGGGACACGGGAAATAAGTACTGTACGTTTGGACAGGTGGCAATGAGGCGCGCAACTCCTGTAGTTCGCGAAATGGGACAGATGAACAGAGAGGGCTTGGAAGCATTCCACATCACCTTACCGCTCACTTCGCTTACGAAATTTTTATTTACCAACCTTGTGGTTTTGCTACACATGAAGTGACCAACGGTCGATACCCCGCGACACAGGTTAATTTATGGGGGGCGCTTTTGCGCGTTCCCTTGCCACCAAGCACGATGAAAACTGCAACCACGGCCGTCATACTCGCCCTTTTCAGCACTTTGGCCTCTGGAGCCGACAAGCCTGCTCCTCCCGAGCTTACGGCCGCACGAACACGTTACGAAGCTGCGCTAGCCGCCGCCTCAAAACCGGTACGTGACATGTACATCCTGGAGATTCAACAACTCAAGAATAGCGCACTGGCCATGAAGAATCTTGAGCTTGCCGTCGCGGTTAACGAGGAACTGAAGATGGCCGGGGTCGAGACGCCGTCTACTCCAACGGCCACCACGGCCGCAGGAGCCACTGCTGCGGGCACCATACTGTCGGCGTTCCTGCCGCGCAGCTTCTGGACACCTGAGCGCGCTGATACAAACACGATCTATAAGTCGATCGAGTTTACAGCAGAAGGTGAGATCATCCTTACACCAAAATGGGAACAGGGGAAATTCGCAGAGAATACGAAGTCTCCGACGATGGCACCGCCGTCAACTTTAAGGGGCCTACTAGAGTCGAATCACTCCATTTTGCGCGCAATCATCGAACTTTTACTCTGAGTTTCGCGACATTCAAAATGTCACCTCGCAAATGAGCACGTCGCCCGCCCTGCAATGAAGCGGGCTGCGCCGAGCTTACGGTGGGTAAACTCCTTGAATGCACATTGACGGCTATCTGGTTTTCTGGGAATATGGGCCCCATGAAGACCACTCTTGAAATCGACGACGAACTTTACAGAGAGGCAAAGGCAGTCGCCGCCCTCACCGGCCGAAAAATGAAGGACTTGGTGTCCGAAGGTCTTCAATGGGTGGTCCGACCCGCTTCGCGAGAGCGGGCGGCCAGCCATGGAACAGCGGCGGCCCGAAAACTTGCCGCCTGTTTTGCCCAGGCGGATGAGATGATGAAGGAGCCCCCACCCGGACCCATCGCGCGTGAGCATCTGGCCAGGGATCGGAACCGTCTTGCCAAAACAAAGTGATGAGCGGTGTGACCGTGGACGCCAGTGTGTGGATCGCTTCCCAAGACGCGACTGATCCCTTCTGCGCCGCCAGCAGGGCGTTCCTATTGAGGGTTCTTACCATTGGAGAACCTGTCCATGTCCCAGCCTATGCGAGAGTAGAGATCGCCTGTGCGCTGGCCAGAAAGCTGCGCAACGCCACCAAGGGACAAAGACTGGCCGACAGGGCTTTGACAGCGGCCACGGTGCGGGAGAGGCCGATGGATCACACCCTGATCGCCAGCGCTTTCAACCTGGGCACCACTGCGTTTCTGCGCGGTGCGGATGCTCTTTACGCCGCCACGGCAGAAGTGACGGAAAGCACATTGGTTTCGTGGGACAAGGAGCATCGGCTGCGGGCTGGAGCCAACAGCCCGGACGACTGGCTGGCCGCCAATCCCTGACCAAACCGGAAAAGCCTGACAGCTCTCGTGACCCAAGCCATGAAAACAATCATCCTAGCCCTGGCTCTCTCGCTCATCACCTCTCTCCTCCATGCGGAAGGATATGATTTCCGCTATGATCGTTATGGGGACATCCTGCTCTACGCCGACAAAGGCAAGGAGCGGGTCGTGATCGTGCAGGCCACCAAGGCACTGGGAAGCGAGAAAATCATCTTTGAGTCATCCCTCAGCGTTTCTGGGGCTGGCACCTACGTGACGCCGAAGGGCACCGTCTTCACGCTCAAACACCTTCCGGAGCCGATTATCAATGATGAAAACCGGGGCATCAACAGCGGCGACTGGCAGCTCACCGTCAGCGGAAACGGGGCTGAGTTCAAGGACCTGAAACCCAAGATGCCCGTGGTAGAGCTGGCGGAGACGCCGCCGCTTGTCTATCTTGGCACAAAGACGGATTTAAAGGCCATCCGCCCGTAAGAACACGATTTTCTCCCTTCTCCACGCGTCGTCACTGACATAAACCTTCTCTCAATGAACAAAGTCGCCATCGTGCTGCTGCTCGCCGTCTCCGGAATGCTGTCCGCGCAGGAGCCTTCCCTTCAGCCTCGTGTGGTGCAGGAGGCGCACGGCTACAACTCGTGGCCGATGATCCAGGCCCTGGGGGACAAGCTGGTGTGCGTTTACAGCCGGGGCTCGGGGCATACGATTGGTGAAGATGCCCGAGCCGTTTATGCGCGCACCTCCACGGACGGCGGAAAAACGTGGACGCCGGAGACGGTCGTCGCCAATACGCCCGGCTACGGCGAGGTTGAAGTGGGGAAAGGAGTGGATTCCACGGGAGCCATGCTGCTGTGGGTGCGCCGGGTGGGAAAAGAGTGGCATCACGACCTCTACCGCACAACAGACGGCGTGACGTTCACCCTTGTGGCGACGCCAAAGCTCGCCGTGAGGCCCATGCAGATCACCGACGTTTTTGCCGTTCCCACGGCCGGGCTCATGGCCCTGTGGTTTGCCGGAGATTATGGGGACAAGCCGACGAACGCATGGGGCACCCTGACCAGCAGCGACAACGGCGCCACCTGGACACAAACCCCCGTCGAGTCCGGGCTGACCAAAGCGCAGTGGCCGACCGAGCCCGCCGCTGTTTATCTTGGCAAGGGCAGGATCCTCGCCATCGGACGAACCGAGTTGAAGGGCGGTCAGTTCCAACTGACCTCGACGGACGACGGCAAGACCTGGATGCGTTCGCAGACCAACATCGATGATGTCACGGCCTCCACACCCAGCCTGATTCTCGATGCCAAAACCGGCCTGCTGAGCAACTACTACTACCATCGTGGTGCCGGAGTGCTCCGGCGCCGGGTGGTCGATCCAGAGCGCGTGTTCAGCCACCCGCTTGACTGGCCTGCGTCCGAGCAGGTCGCCGAGGGGAGCAAGGTTATGTTCGATGCAGGCAACGCCAATGCCACGGCGATTGGCGGCACGCATTACGTCTCGTTTTACTCCGGCAAGGCTCCCGACACAGGCATTCTGCTGTCCGTGCTCCCGGCACCCACCGCGGGCCGTTAGTCTTTCAACCGCTCGCACCCGGAGAGTCACTGGTCCAAAAACAAGCCCGAAACACTTGACCGTGTGTCGCGGCTAAGACGGTAATCGCACTTTGGTTGTAATCGTGATGTTCCCCGGGCTGGATCGCTGCGCTTGGGCTGTCAGGCCTGAAATCTGAGGTGGCACATTTATCGATTTCCGCTAGGCTTTATCCATGTCGCAAGTCGCGGATCTTCTCAAAGAAGCATCGAAGCTCGATCTGCAGGATCGTGCGGAGTTGATCTCCTCTCTCATTGAGGATCTAGATCCCATCCCCCACTACGTCAGCGATGAAGAGGCTCTGCAGCGCCTTCATGATCTGAAGTCGGGCAGAGTCAAAGGATTGTCTGCGGACGAGTTTTGGAAGGCCTGTGGTCGCCAATAGTGGATGCAGATCATCCGCCACCCAAAGCTTGCGGATGATATCCGCGAAGCGGCCATGCATTACGCGGAAATTTCGGAGAAGATTCTTTCTGCGTTCTGGAGCGAGTTGGATTTTGTTCTGCACTCGGTAGAGAGGAATCCAAGAAGCCACCATTTCGACTCATGCGGCTTGCGCAGGGCCAATCTCCGAAAGTTTCCCTATCACCTGCTGTATGAGGTCGATGACAGGGCTATTTATTTGGTTGTCCTCAGGCACGACAGAAGACATCCAGATCATGGACTTGACCGTCGAACATAGCGCTACCCTTTTCGTCGGCCGGCATTGATAGAACAACAAAAATGCGGAGCCCCGCCATCGCGAAACTCCGCATCCTCAGGGATTTAAACCCGAACGTTACTTCGTCGTCGAAGGCTGGTTGTGCTCGTCCTTGTAGTGTTCGCCGAGCAGGTTGGCGCCGAAGTCGCCGTTGAAGCTGCGCCAGACGCTGTGCACGTGGTTGGCTTCGTTCTGCACGTTGTCATACTCCAGCAGGAAGGTCTTGCCCTGCACGCGGTAGTAGTGCGGCTGGCCGCGCTCTTTCTCACCGGCCCAGGCGAAATGGATGGGGCCGCTGGCCTGGATTTCCTTCCAGGCGGCGTCGGCGATCTCGGGGCGCAGACGCTCCAGGTACTCGTGAACGAGGTCGTGCAGGGTGGTCTTCTGCGCGTCGGTCAGGTCGGTCTCGGAGATGCCTTCGGGGCTGAGCGGGTTCACGAAGTGCTCAGCGGCCGTGATCATTTCCTTGGGCGCTTCCACGAGCACATGGGCCTTGGTCCACTGCTCCTCGCTGAGGGATTTCACCAGGGTGCGGCCCAGCTCTTCTTCATTGTGCAGCACGCGCAGGCCCTTCATGGTACCTTCGCGGACTTCGCCGGGATTGGAGCCGAAGAAGGAGGGCGTGGCACTGGAAAGCTGGCCGTCCTTGATGGTGAAGTTCATCGAGATGTGATGGCCTTCGATACGCCAGCCCCAGGTGCCCTTGGCATCCGGGGTGCCAAAGATGCTCACATAGTACTTCTCCGGGTTGCGCTTCAGACGTGTCTCCGCGCGCTTGGATTCATCCTTGGCGCTTTCGATCTGGTAGAGCACTTCTTCCAGGCTCATGATGGTTTCCGCCTTCATCATGCCGCGGAAGCCCAGGCCGCTGGCCATCAGCGCATGGGCCAGCAGGCGCTGCTGCGGGGTCATTTCCAGCATGGGCAGGCCCTTGCGCGTGCGCGGAATGAAATGCCAGTTTTCGCGCTCCTGGTCATCGAACTTAAAAGTGGCCTTGGCGCGCAGCTCGGGGGTGAGATCGGTGAGGAAAGCGGTGGCAAATTCCGCCATCTGGCCGGCGGCATCGTGCGCGCGGACGGCTGAAGGAACCATGGCCAGGGCGACGAGCCCGGGAACAAGCGGGCGGAGATAGGAGAGGAGATGCTTCATGTGGGAGCTAGGGAACGTTTGCTGGGAAGAGGGTTTGTCAGCGATGACCGCAAAAAGCCGGCTACAGCCCAAAGGCATGCGGAGGCAGGGTGCCCAGCTCGCAATCGACATTGCCCAGCTCGCCATTGCGCCAGACAGTAAGCTTCACCTTGGAGCCGGCGGGCGTGGTGCGGATCAGCGTCAAAAGATCGGCGGAGGTCCGCACCGGGCGGCCGTTGAAGCCGGTGACCACGTCGCCCGGGATCAGGCCGGCGATCTGAGCCGGTGATTTTTCGCCCACGCGGATGATGAGCACGCCAATGGTGCCCGCGCCCTCGCCGGTATTGATGCGCACGCTCTCCTGGTTTACCTCGATGCCCATGTAACCATTGCCGCCCTTCCCCTGGGATTTTCTGGGATTGGCAGAAAGGGCGTCATCCACCACGCTCTTGGCCTCGTTCGAAGGAATGGCCAGGCCGATGCCCTGCCAGGAGCTGACGCTCTGGTCGCCGCGATAGATCGCCACATTGATGCCCAGGATCTCTCCACGCAGGTTCACCAGCGGCCCGCCCGAGTTGCCGGGGTTGATCACGGTGTCTGTCTGAAGGTAGTCCATCGTGGCGTCGTTGATATGCCGGTTGCGGGCGCTGAGGATGCCCTGGGTGACGGTGCCGCTAAGACCAAAGGGGTTGCCCACGGCAAACACGATCTGGCCCACCCGCGCCTTGCCAGAGTCGGCAAAGGTCAGCGCGGGAAAGTCCTTCTTGTCGCCCTCGATCTTCAGTAGGGCGATGTCGCGCACACCGTCGGCATAGAGCACACGGGCCGAGTAAGTGACATTGTCGTTGGTGGTGACCTTCACCTCCTTGGCGCCGTCGATCACATGGAAATTGGTGATCACATGGCCCTCCTTGCTGATGATGGCGCCAGAGCCGAGGCCGGCCTGGGGCACCTGCACCATGCCCCGGGAGATGTTGAGGCCGAAGAACTGCTGCACGAGCTGCTTCTCCACCACGGAAGTGGTGTTCACGCTCACCACCGAGGGCAGGACGGCGGCGGCCAGCTTGGTGTATTCTTCATCGAGCTGGGCCAGCAAGGGAACATCCTCGGCCTTGAGCTTGGCCGCAGGGGCGGTGAACTTGTCGCCGCCAGGACTCTTGCCATGCAGCAGATCCAGCAGGCCATAGCCCGGCTGGCCACCACGCCACAAGGAGAAGACCAGCACGGCGATGGTAAACACCAGCAGGGCAAAGATGAAGCGGCGGAGATGATCGATCATGGCGGATAAACGCAATACGATGCACGTTAGCCGGGCGCCGCCGCCGCTCAAGCCCGACCACCTCCCAAATGACGCTGAAAATCAGCCGCCCGTCGTTCGATTACAGGCAGCACAGAAGCTCGGCAAGCTCGGCCTTGATGTCCGCCTCCGAAGGTTCGGAGAGGGTAAGAGCTGTCTGCTCCCACAAAATCTGCCGCCAGCGCTGCCGGAGGCGGAACACATGGCTTTTCACAGTGCCAACAGGCATGGCAAGCTTCTCGGCGAGGTTTTGATACTGGGGTTCCGCGCCTGGCTGGAAGCCAAGGGTGGGGCGAAGCACGTCAAACAAAGCGCTTTTATCCGCCGCCTTGTACTCTTCACTGAGAAGCTGCAGGGTGAACTCGAGCAAAGTAACCGCCCACCGCCTTTGGTACAGCCGGTCAGGACTTAGATCATCCACCGGTTCTTTGATAAAACGCTCTTCCGCCCATTCACTGTCAAAGCTGACCAGCTTCCGGTGGTCCCTGCGGGCGGCAATCGAACGATGGTGCTCGTTGTGAAGATAGTTTTGCAGGCAGGTCAGCAGATAGGTTCGCAACCTGCCTTTGGAACGATCGGCGCCCGCAAGAATGTCGTTCTCCAAAAGCTTGCCAAAAAAACCCTGGGTCAAATCCTCCGCGTCGTGAGCGCTGCGACCGGACCTGCGGACATGAGCATAAATGGGATACCAATACGATTCGCACAAGACGCCAAGAGCGTCCAGCGCCTCACGGCTTTGAGAACCATCGGCACGCTCCACCAATGTCCACCGAGTGGTTTGAAACGAACGGGGAGGCGGCTGGGCGGACATTTTTTCGCAAGAAAACCGCCCGCCGTGTACAGCAAAGCTGAAGGGCGGGCAAGCAAAACCACCATCCCTTTCTCCTGGTCACTGGTATTGATTTTACCAGTCGCCAGGAGCCGCCAACGATCGCCAAACTGAGGGAGACGGGAAGGGACTTTGCCTTGATGAGCCCCTGCCAGATGAAGCCGCCCGCTCACATCGGCACACCTCCCGCCCTCCCCGAAGGCAGGCATTGAGCAAGAAGGCGCCACGCTTTCCTGGTCATGCATGTCTTCGTACTTCAGTTCCATGTTAAGCCCTTTTAAAGTTTACCCACAAATTCGGCATCACTTCGTTTCATCTCACTAATAGCGACGATAGGTACCACCATAGGACGGTACGCTGGGAGTGTAAGTCGGGCGGGGAATGTAAACGGGAGGCGTATAGGTCGGGCGGGGAGTATAGACGGGAGGTGGAGTATAAGTCGGCTGGGTATGAACGGGCGGCGGATTATAGGCCGGCTGGATATGAACAGGTGGCGGCGTATAAGTCTGCTGCGGACGGGCAGGAGGCGTGTAAGCCGGTTCAGAGCGAACGGTCCGGGGGGCTGGCTGAGGATGGACCGTGTGCTGCGGGATGGTTTCCGGGGTATGGCGGGGATAGGTGATGGAAGGGATGGGGCTTGGCTGCTCAGGATGGGAAGGATTCGTGCGTGGAGCGTGCACCGGAACGGTCGGACGATTCGGCGGCGAAGTGGGGGAGCCTGGTCCCCGACGCGGACCATGAGTCCTGTCGGCCATTCCGCCTGAATTCACATTCGATGGACGGGAAAATGTCGTCCGATACGGGTTGCTGCCGCCGGGCGTCGCCCCACCGCCACTCCCGCCAGAAGAACGACCGTACTGATTTTGAGTGACACTATACCTGTACGAATTCTGCACCGCGTAGCCGCCATCAACATTGCCACGATAGCCGGCCTGATCATCCGGCACCGAAGCATTGGAGTCATCCACCTGCTGGTTGCTGTCGGCAGAGGTGGAATCCTGATTGGTCGTCGTCCCGTTCTTGTCGTCCCACGACACAGCCTGCTGGACGAGGTGCCTTACGGCCACCCAGCCTTCGCTGTTATCGTCGAGCCAGCGCACATAAACCCAGACGTCCCCGTCTGAAAGCACAGCTTTTTGAGAAGGCAGCAAATCCTCCGCGCTGGAAGGCAGGAGCTTGATCACATCATATCCCGTTCCCGGACCTGCCCGCATGTTCAAGGTATCGTTCCAGGCGACGCCGGTGACTTTCAATTCGGGGCCGCTCCAGTTGACCGGCTGCACGTTGACATAGTTATCGGCCCGAAGGCTGGTGGAACTGGCTGCGAGGCCGATGGCAGCAGCGATGATCTTAAGCGTCATGTTGATTTTCATAGGAGTCTGATGAGTTTGAGTTGAAAGTCTTCGGGAGGGTCACCGTGCTGGTTTTGTCCCGTCATCAGGTGTTTACAGGGTCCCGTTTCAGCGGTTGCAAAACGGTTGAACAATTCCGCAAAAGTTTTTTTGGGAGGCCCTGAACGAGGCCTGATACCCAATGCAGTCAATGGCAGGCAGTCTTCAGCCGCGCGGCGCAGCTTGCTCGTTGTGCGTCGCTTTAGCGCGTGGAGTTGGACTGGGTTTGGTGCCTCAATCTCCGTCACCCCCACGCGCTAAAGCGACGCACAACGAACCCTGAGGCGGCCTGTCGTTGCCGACGCCTTGCTCACTGCAGCATTTCCTGGGGCGTGTCGCGCACCTCAAAGGCAAACTCGCGCAGCTTGAGGTGCGCAGGCTGGGAAAGCGTGGGATCCTCGTCGAACGTGCGTTCGGCCAGGGTGCGGGCGAGGCGTACAAGACGGGTATCCGCCAGCAATTCGGCAAAACGCAGGGGAGCCTGACCGCTCTGGGCATTGCCCAGCACGTTGCCGGGGCCGCGGCGCCTGAGGTCTTCTTCCGCAATCTTGAAGCCGTCGGCGGTTTCCTCCAGCACGGCCAGGCGATCCATTGTCTCCTCATCCTTGTCATCGACAAAGAGCACGCAGTAGCTGTTGTGCGTGCCGCGGCCGATGCGGCCGCGCAACTGGTGAAGCTGCGCAAGGCCGAAGCGGCCGGCATCATGAATGTACATCACCGTAGCGTTGGGCACATCCACGCCGACCTCGATCACCGTGGTGGAGACCAGTGCCGTGAGGCCTCCATCGCGAAACGCCCTCATCACCGATTCCTTTTCCTCGCCGTTCATGCGGCCATGGAGCAAGCCCACGCCCAGGGGCTTTAACAGTTTCGACCACTGCTCGTGCCCCTTGGTGGCGGCACCAGCATCGAGCTTCTCGCTTTCTTCGATCAAAGGATAGACCAAGTAGCCTTGGCGGCCGCCCTCGATCTGTTCGCGCAAAAACTTGGCCGCTTCTTCCACACGCGACTTTGGCCGCACCCGGGTGACGATCGTGGTGCTGTCGCGCGGGCGCTGGTCAATGGTGGAAACGTCGAGGTCGCCGTAAATGGTCAGCGTCAGCGTGCGCGGGATCGGCGTGGCCGTCATCACCAGCACGTCGGGAGTGATGCCTTGCTGGATGAGCCGCGCGCGCTGGGCCACGCCAAACTTATGCTGCTCATCAATGACCACCAGGCCCAGGTCGTGAACCAGCGAGGCATCATGAAGAAGGGCATGGGTGCCAATGAGCACCTGCGGCCGCGCATCGCCGGAACCAAAAAGCTCCAGGCCGCTGCCATCCTCTTTCTTGGAACCCGTGAGCAGGGCCACGCGCAAGCCCAGAGGCTCCAGCCACTTGCGGGCATTGCGGGCATGCTGTTCGGCCAGGATCTGGGTGGGCGCCATCAGCGCCGCCTGCACGCCAGCCTCCACCGCGGTGAGCATCGAGGCAAAGGCCACCACCGTCTTGCCGCTGCCCACATCGCCGTGCAGCAGGCGGTTCATCGGCGCATTGGAAGCCATGTCGGCGGCAATCTCCTTCACGCAACGAGCCTGCGCCTCGGTGAGGCTGAAGGGCAGCTCTGCCAGGAAAGCTTGCAGCAGCCTGCCATCGCCTTTCAACGAACGGCCGCCGCTGGCCAGCACATCCCGCCGCCTTCTAACAACTCGAAGCTGGTAAAGATAGAACTCTTCCAAAGCCAGGTAGCGCCGGGCCTTGTCCAGGTTCTCCATCGAAATGGGAAAATGCGCCTCCCGAATCGCCCGGGAACGGTTCCAACCCGCGAACTCCCCGCCTGCCTTCGGCTCTGGCAGCAGGTCATCAATGAAGCTCTCTGGCAGCGACTGCAGGGCATGCCAGGCGGCCGAGCGCACATGCTTCTGGTTAAGCCCGCCACGCAGCCGGTAGATGGGGGTGATGCGTCCGGCGTGGATCGTTACGGCATCATCGTCATCGCCCCCCTTCAGCACCTCGTACTCCGGGTGGTCCATGGAAAGGCGGCCTTTCCAGTCCTTGATCTTGCCGTGGATGACCAGCTCCTGGCCTTCGGCAATCACGCGGGACATGAAAGGCATGTTCCACCAGCGGAGCGTCATGGACTGGCCCATCGCCGCGCCTTCCACCGGCTCCACCGAGGCCTCGAAATTACCGCCGCCACGACGGCTGCCGAAGAAGCGTATGCCCGTCTTTGTCACCACCACATGATGACAGCTCGGCACCTCGGAAGCCTCAAAAGAAGTACCCTCCATGCGCTGGCGGTCCTCGTGCCGGAAGGGCAGCAGCGACAGCACATCGGCCAAGGTTTTAACACCCTCCTTGTCGAGGCTTTTGACCACATGCGGCACCAAGCCCGCCACGCCTGCCAGCGGAAGCTGCAAGGGTGAATCTTCAGGCAGGGCGGAAAGACTGGGCACGGGAGAATAAAAGAGGCGCGTTACATCAATTAGCGCATGGCAGCCCAGGGACCCTGGGCGAGGACGATCTCCGGCACCAGTTCGCGCCAGCGGGAGTCCCCCTGCTTGATCATGTTGCGCACCTCCGCGCTGGTTTGGAAGAGGTAGTCGTGCTTGGTTTCCTTGATGTCGCGCACCCAGCCGGTCTCAATGATGTAGCGCAGCAGGTGGCGCTGCTCCTTGGTCACGCGTGCCTGGGACAGGTTGAAGAGGCTGCCTGTGATGGGATCGCCCATTGGGTACACATACAGGCGCACCTTGTTTTTGAACAGCCGGCCAAAGGACTCCATCAGCCCGCCCTCCAGATCCTCGCACCAGCGCTCATTGAACAGCTCCTCAAACAAGGGCAGGCCCAGCACGACCCCGATGGGCTTCTGCGTGTGCCGGGCCAGATAGGAGCTCATGCGATGGAACTCCGGGTACTTGGAGATCATCACGTTTTTACCCAGCGCCTGGAGGATGTCGGCACGCGCCAGGAAGTCGCGGTCGTCGGCTTCGGCCGTGGTGGAGAGCAGGTTGTGCAAGGTGATCTCCAGGATCTCCACGGCTCCCGCCGCATCCTCGCCAAAGTCCTCCTGAAAAGCCTCCTGGCCACGCTCGATCATGTCGAGATTGAGGCGGGTGATCGGATCAAACCGGCCGCGTTTGAGAAACACCGGCTTGTTGTGCAGCACATCCGAGGCCTGCCAGATCTCGCCATTCGCACCAAAGAGAGCCGCATCAGCCAGCCCGCGGCGCAGGAGCTGCAGCGCCACCAGCCGGTCCTGAAACGCCGGGGAGGCAAAGGCCGGGCCGGTGAAGTCCACCATGTCGATCTCCACGCGCCGGCGGCTCAGGTCGTCCATCAGGCTGCTGAGAAAGGTGGGCAGGTCTTCGCGAAGATAGAAGGCGCCATAGAGAAGGTTCACGCCCAGGATGCCCAGGGCTTCGCATTGCCGCACGTTACGCTCATCGAGCAGGCGCACGTGGAGCTGGATGTCATTCACCGGGCCGCGCGGCTCGGTCTGAAATCGCAGGCCCATCCAGCCGTGGCACTCTTCCTTGGTGTCGCGAAAGCCCTTGGCGCGAACCGTGTCCGTTAGGGTGAAGAAGCAGGAGTTCTCTCCACGCTTCGCATCCAGGCGCTGCACCAGCATGGGATACTCGTGGTTGAGCATGGCGATCATGCGCTCGCGCGAAACATAGCGGCCTGCCTTGCCATAGATTTCGTCGCTCACGATCATGTCATAGGCGGACATGGTCTTGGCCACCGTTCCGGAGGCGCCGCCGGCATGGAAGAACCAGTTGGCAATCTCCTGGCCGGCCCCGATTTCGGCAAAGGTGCCGTAGAGCTGGTGGCTGAGATTGATTTTGAGGGCCTTTTCGAGCGTCAGGGGGCGGGCGTTGGATTCAGCAGACATGGCGGTGAATGAGGCTGGTGGTTGATTGTGTCCCGGTTGGATACGAAGGGCAACCCCGCGTTCGGAACGCCGCACTACCAAAGGGATTGCAAAAGAAGTCAGGAATTCTACTCGTCACCACCAGGGCATTTTGATAAAGAAGTCTCGCTGTGTCTGACTCCTTTCTCCCATCTCCGCCGGCCCTGCACACCCCTGAAAATGCGAGCACCCAGGCGGCGGACCTCCGGCCGGCGGATGCGCGACGGGTTTTCGAAGCCATGACCACGGAGCTGCGCCGCGCCATCGTGGGCCAGGATGCCGTCGTGCGGCAGCTTCTGGCGGCGCTTTTCTCCAACGGCCATGTGCTGCTGATCGGCGTGCCGGGCCTCGCCAAAACGCTGCTGGTACGCTCACTCGCGGGCACGCTCGGCATGAGTTTCAACCGCATCCAGTTCACCCCGGACCTGATGCCCGGCGACATCCTCGGCGGCGAACTGCTGCGCGACGACGCGGGGCGGCTGGAGTTCGAGTTCCAGCAAGGCCCGGTGTTTACCAACCTGCTGCTGGCCGATGAAATCAACCGCACGCCGCCGAAGACCCAGTCCGCACTGCTGGAAGCGATGCAGGAACGGCGTGTGACCATCGCCCGGCAAACGCGCAGCCTGCCCAACCCCTTCCTGGTGGTGGCAACGCAAAACCCCATTGAGCACGAAGGCACCTATCCCCTGCCGGAAGCCCAGCTCGACCGCTTCATGTTTTCATTGAAGCTGGACTATCCCGAGCAGGCGGAGGAAGTGGAGATCGTACGCCGCACCACCATGGGCGATGTGCCGGAACTGCAGCCGGTGACGGATGCCGCCACGCTGCTGGGCCTGCAACGACTCGTGCGTGCCATGCCCGTGAGCGATCCTGTGCTGCAATACGCCGTGGCCCTGGCCGCAGCGACACGCCCCGCCACGGCCCAGGCAGTGGCACCGGCAAAGACTTACATCGAGTGGGGCGCCGGGCCGCGTGCCTCGCAATACTTGATCCTGGGCGCCAAGGCACTCGCTCTGCTCGATGGTCGCGCCACGCCGGAAACACGGGACGTGAGAAATGCCTGCCCGGCGGTGCTGCCCCATCGCATCGTCCCCAATTACCGCGCGACGGGTGAAGGGCTCGACGCCTACCAGATCGTGAGCAAGGTGCTCGCGGCGGTGACAGAGCCCACGTATTGATTGTCATTCCTTTCGGCCTGCCATGGACTCCCAGTCACCCGGCCAAAGCCTCCGCACCGCCCGCCAATGGGTGAATGACGGGCGTCCGTTGCCGCCCCCGCAGAGCTTCACCACGCAATCATCGCCCACCGATCCGCGGTTGCAGCCACCGCCGATGCCCAAGCCGGTCTTCCGCAGCACCTATCTGAACCAGGCGGAACTCGAGCGGTTTGAAAACCTGCTGGTCTTCGCCCGCACCACGGTGGAGGGCTGGATGGCCGGCAGGCATCGCTCGCCGCACTACGGTTTCAGCGCCGAATTCGTCGAGCACAAGCCCTACGTGGCCGGTGATGACATCGCCCATATCGACTGGCAGGTGTATGCGCGCACCCGTCGGCTGTTCTCACGAAAGTACCTGGAGGAAACGGACATGAGCGTGCACCTGCTGGTGGATGGCAGCCCATCCATGGCCTACAAAGGAGGAGCGCGGGAGATGAAGCATGCGCGTGCGCGGCGGCTGGCGGCAGCCCTCGCCTATCTCATGCAAAAGCAGGGCGACAAGGCCTCGCTGGGCCTTTTCACCGACAGGCTGGTGGAGCACATCCCGCCCGGCAGCACACGGCGGCACCTGCTGCGCCTGCTCATTGCCTTGGAACAGACAACGCCTAACACCACATCGACAGACGTGGTGCGGGCCTTGCAGGAAACCGCCGCCCAAGTGCGCCGCCGTGGACGGCTGGTGGTGATCTCCGATTTTCTCGGAGTGGACGTGCCAGCGATGTTCGATGCCCTTGGCGTGTATCTTCACCGCGGCTGCGAGGTGATGCTGATGCAGGTGCTGGAACCGGAAGAAATGGTGCTTCCAGATGTTAGCCTGGCACGCTTCCGCGACATGGAGACCGGGCAGGAAGTGCAGGTGGAGCCGGAGGAAATTCGGGCCGCCTATGAACGGGAGATGCAGGCGCTCATCGAAACGCTGCGCGCCCAGGCCCTGCGCCGCCGCATCGACTTCTCGCTGCACAACACGGCCTCACCTTACACCCAGGCGATCGAGGCCTACATGGGGTTCCGCCGGGCATGATCTTCACCCACGCCAGCCTGCTTGGAATCCTGGGGCCTCTGGTGCTGGCCCCCTTGGTCATTCATCTGCTGAACCGCCGTTTTCCGCACTGGCGGCTGTTCTCCTCCATCGCCCTGATCAAGAAGAGCATGGCGCAACGCTCGCGGCTGATGCGATGGCGCCACTGGCTGCTCACGCTGCTGCGCATGCTGGCGGTCGCCGCCTGCGTGGCGGCTTTCCTGGGCCCGATCATCGCACGCCAGGACCTGCCGCCGCCTCAAGCCGGCCACCGGCGGGTGATCATTGTGATCGATCATTCCTACAGCATGGAGGCGCCGGATGGCGTGCTGACCCTGCGCGGCCGTGCCGTGGCCGAGGCCTCGCGCATCCTTGATTCGCTGGGGGCGGAAGATGAGCTGAACGTGCTTGCCGCAAGCCGGAGCATCACGTCCAGTTCCACCGGCTGGTCCACCAACCACACGGCGGCGCGCGCCTTCATCGGCGCGCTGGGAACCGGCTACGAGCGGGCCGACTTTCACAAGGCGGTGGAAGCGGTGGCCGCCCAGGTGCAGGAGCACAGCAAGGACCCGGCGGAGGTGTACCTCATCTCCGACTTCCAGCGCACCAACTGGGCCGATGCGGCCTTTGCCGCGCTGCCGAAAAACACGCGGCTTTTCTTTGTGAACGTCAGCGGCCAGGGCGGCACGCTGCGGGAAAACCGCGCGATCACCGATGTGGATTCAGGCGGAGCCGCCATCCTCTCGGGCGGCGAGGTGGCCTTGCAGGTGCAGGTGGCCAACTACAGCGCCAGTCCCATGGATGAACCGATCGAGGCGGTGATCGACGGCCACACCAGCTTCGAAGGGCGCGTGGCAGCGTCCCCATGGTCAGTGCAGCGGGTGCCGCTCACCATCCGGGCGCCAGGACCGGGGTGGCACGAGGTGGATGTGCGTTTGAAGAAGGCGGACTCCATGCCCCTGGATGATGTGTATCACCTGGCCCTGCAGGTTCGCGAGCAGGAGGAAGTGGTGCTGGCCAGCGATGACCAGGGGCCGGGCCTCACGCTGCGTTTCCTGGAGGCCGCCGTCAATCCCTATGCCGATGGCCGCGGCTCGTTGCAACCGCGACGCATCGCCGCCCAGGCCCTGCGCCCGGTGGACCTTGGCGGCACCTCCAAGGTGGTGCTCACCCGTGTGAACAAGCTCGATGCCCAGCAGGCGCGTGCCCTGGCGGACTTCCTGAAGAGCGGCGGCGGCGTCCTCTATTTCCTCGACGGACCCGCGGACAATGAGAACCTGTCTGCGCTGGCGGAATGGTTCAGCCAGCCCGAGGCCGTGCCCTTGCGCCTGAACACGCATCTGGAGGGCGAAAAGACCGGCGGTGAGCCTGCGCAAATCGCCAAGGCCAGCTTCGATTCGCGGTTCCTGCGGCTGTTCCGCGGCACTTCGCGGGACCTGCTGGCGCAGCTCACCTTTTACGAACGCTGGAGCGCACGGGCCCAGGACCACGCCTCCGTCCTCATGAGCTATGCGGACGGCACGCCGGCCATGGCCCAGGGATCGCCCGGGCTGGGCAACCTGGTGCTGTGCAATTTCTCGGTGGCCGAGATCGCCAGCAACATCGCCCGCCAGCGTGTCTTTCCAGCCTGGATCCAGGAATTGGTGGCGCAGCTTTCCATCGAGCGCATGGCCGCATCGCATCATGAACCCGGGGACCTCATGCAAGCGGACATCTGGGCTGCGGACACAGGGGATTTCATCGGCCCCTCCGGCCAGCCGGTGGCTGCCCTGCGCGCGGGCGGCGGCGAGCGGGTGACGGCCATGGTGCCGGCCCATGAGCCTGGCTATTACGTGCTGCGCGATGCCAAGAAACGCCCTTCATACCTGCTGGCGGCCAACATCTCGCCCGCGGAGACAGACTTGCGCACACTGGACGCTGAAACCACACCGCGCCAGGCCCGGGAGGACTCCGTGGCAAGCGCCCTCGCCATCGGTCCCGGCGAAAACTATGCGGACCTCGCCAAAGGACGGCCCGTCTTCCATTGGTTCATTCTGGCGGCCCTGGCGCTGCTGCTGGTGGAAAGCCTGGTGCAATTCCGGGTGCGGAGGGTGGCGGCACAATGAATCTGCGGGACATCCATTTCGATCCCCTGCCAGACTGGCCCACCTGGTGTGTCGGAGCGTCCCTGGCGTTCCTGCTTCTCGCCTGGCTGGCCTGGCATAACACCGCGCGCATCGCGCTGATGGCCACCCTGCCCCTCACCGCTTTGCGCTTGGCGGCGGTGCTGGTGCTGCTGCTCATCCTCCTGCGCCCGCAGCACCGTGAGGAGCTGCCGGTGATCAAGCGCGACACAGTGATCGTTGCAGGCATCGACACCTCCGCCAGCATGGAACAAACCGATGCAGGCAACCGCCGCCGCATCGATGCCGCCACCCGCCTGATCAGCGATGCGAAGCTGGATGACCCACGCTTCAAGCTGCGGCTCATGACCTTCGACGAGGACGCTCGCCCCATCACGCCGGACAAGCTGCCCACCTTGAAAGCCCAGGGCGCAGACACGCGGCTGCACACCAGCATCACCACGATGCTGCAGCAGGCCTCGGGAGGCAGCAAGCAGGACCAGACACTCATCCTGTTCACCGACGGGCATGACTTCGAAATGGTGAGCCCCACGCGTACCGGCCTCGCGGCGCGGGCCCACAATGTCACCATCCACGCGGTCCCCTTCGGAGCGTTAGGCCAGGTCCGCGATGTCGCCGTGCGCATGACCGGCTACCAGCCCTTCTGCTACCTGAAACAAAAGTGCCGCATCACCGCCATCGCCCGTGTCTCCGGCTGCGAGCACGAGTTCATCACCGCCCAGCTTCTGCGCGACGGCAAGGTGGTCGAAAGCCGCCAGGTGGCCACTCGCGAGGAGGCCGAGCTGCCGCTGGATTTCACCGTTACCGAATCCGAGGCCGGCCAGGTGGAATACGAGGTGCGCGTGCTGCCGGTGTATCGGGAAACGGAGACCTCCAACAACAGCGCCATCACCTATCTCAACGTGCTGGATGACAAGCTGCGCGTGCTGCTCATCGAAGGCTCGCCGTACTGGGACACCACCTTCCTGCAGCGCACCCTGATGCGGAACGACAAGATGGACTGCGACGCCCTCATCCAGATCGAGCCGAAAACCCTGCGCCGCGTGCGCAAAAGCGAGGGCGGCCCACCACTGGAGCTGCCATCCACCAAGGCCGATTTCGCCGCCTACGATGTTGTCCTTCTGGGCAGCAACGTCGGCTCCGTGCTCAATGAAAAAGCCCAGGCCGGCCTGGTGGACTATGTGCGCGAAGGCGGGGGCGCAGTCGTCTGCGTGCGCGGGCCCACAGGCTTGGCCGACAGCGCGGCCGCAGTGCTAGAGCCGGTGGTATGGGAGCCGGGCAGCGCCACCAGCGGCGAGCTGCAGCCCTCGCGCGAAGGCCGTGTGGGCGGTCCGCTGGCCCTGCTCAACGGGTTCGCGCAGGACACACGGCAGCTTCCTTTCCTAACAAGCGGTTACATCATCAAAGAAAAGCGCGACCTGGCCGCCACACTGGCGGAGACCCGCGTGGCAGGCTCGGACAAGGCGAGGCCGGCTCTCATCCACCGGCCGGTGGGCCGCGGCCAGGTGCTCGCCTTTGGCGCGGGCGACCTGTGGCGCTGGGCCTTTGCCAGCGAGGTGGCCGCGCGCGAGGCCGTGTTCGACCGGCTGTGGGACCAGATCATCGTCTGGCTCATGGCCGGCGGCGACCGTGTGCCCGGCAGCAAGATGCGGCTGCGCTCCAGCACCGCCACCCTGCCGCTGGGCGAAGCCGTGCACTTCCGCCTCCAGCTCAAGCAGGGGGCGCATGTGGACAAGCCGCCGGTGATCGAGCTGCGTGGCGAGTCCTCTTCACCACCCGAGCGCATCACCATGCAGGTGGAGGGCGACACCACGCATTTTGAGGCCAGCCATGTGCCCGCCGGACCAGGCCGCTACCAGGCGCAGGTGACCTTGCCCGACGGCCAGACACAGTCCGCCCGTTTCATGGTGTTCCAGGAAAACCGCGAGCGCACCGAGGTGGCGGCCGACCGCACCTACCTGAAAAAACTCTGCGAAGCGACCGGCGGCCAGCTCGTGGAGCCCGCCCAGTTCCCGCGCTTTGTCGAAACGCTCAAAGCCGGCCTGCAACCCTCGGAGCGCCGTTTCCGTGAGGTGCCCCTGTGGGACCGCCCCGCGCTGCTCGCTTTGATCGTGGCTTTGCTCGCCATGGAGTGGTACTTTCGACGTCGCCTGGGCCTGAGCTGAACTTCCCCACCCTGCCAGCCATGAAAACTGACGATCCCTTTCCCGTGCTCACCCGCCTGCGCAAGGCGGACCGCGACTGGCAGAAGCAGCGCGCGGCCGTTCTGCTGCTGCGCTGGTGGAAATGGCCGGTGCTGGTGGTGACGGCGATGCTGGTGGCGGATGTGGTCTTTCATTTGGAAGGGCGCCACCGCCTGGGCCTGGACATCCTGCTGATCGCGGCCTGCCTCGGCTCCCTGGTCTGGCTGCTGCACTTTGCACTGTGGCACCGCAACCCGCCGGAACGCACCGCCCGCCTGCTGGAATCACGCGAGCCGGAGCTGGGTTCGAAATTGATCAACCTGCTCCACCTGCACGACAAATTCCTGGCCGCGCCGGAAACCTCGCCCCTCACCCGCGAGCTGGCGGAGCAGGCCGTGCAGGATGCTTCCCACGGTGTGGCCCACGTGCCTTTCCTGCCGCTGGCCAAGGAGCCGGGCATGCGCCGCGCGGGCTGGCAGGCGGTGGTGCCCTCGCTGGTCTTCGGCGTGCTGGCACTGGGTTTCGCTCCCGCCTTCCTGGCGACGGTGGTGCGCTACCTTGATCCTGCAGGCGACCACCCTCCCTACTCGCTTACCCGTCTGTGGATCGCCGAGCCGGCCGGCGATGATGCCAGCGTTCTCTACGGCGGCAGCCTCATGGTGAAGGCGCGCTGGCTGGGCCATGATCCGAAAGAGCTCTTTATC
>FTCC01000953.1_pt1 | contig 27733 bp, 7 predicted proteins | sample 1639481 | NCBI WGS metagenome assembly FTCC01 (sample SAMEA3914864, study PRJEB12502) | metagenome | biome: forest; material: soil | place: USA | collected 2012-03-12 | depth 0.3 m | reverse complement strand
GGGTTGAAGAAGCCCGTGCCGAAGGGCATGCCTTCCTTGTCGTACACATGGATCAGGTCCCCCGCCCCGGCATCGCGCGACATGGCGGAAAGCATGTTCGGGTACACGGAGGGATTGAAGGAAAAGTACTTCATCTGCGCCCAGGGCTGGGGCCAGCTCTCGCTCCCGGGCGGAGGCGGTGCCGTGACACTGGGCAGGCGCGGAGGCGGCCGGCCGCCTGCCTGCCGCGGACCAAAGGCAGGGCGCGGACCACCGGAGCCCCCCCCGGGACCTCCCGGACCACCGGGACGAGGGCGGCGAAAGGGGCGTTCGGGACGTTCTGGGCGGTCGGGGCGTGGCGGAAAAGGCATGACGGTGAGCCCGGAGCTATACCATCGCCACGCACCCCGCGCATGGGTTTTTGACAACCTGAGATTGCAAGGACGGCCCCGGCGGCGCGTTTTCCTGCCCCTTCATGCACAAACTCCTCCGCTTTCTCCCCGCCGCCGCCCTCGCCGCGCTGCCGCTTTTCTCCACCGCCGCCGATTTCTCCATCCAGGAAGAGCCCGGCAAGCACATCGACATCCTGCAGGACGGCAAGATCGTGGGCCGGTACATGACGGAGCACGACACCTCCACCCCCGAGAAGCGCCTGGAAACGTACAAGCCCTACCTGCACGTCTTTGACGCCGAGGGCAAGGCCCCGATCACCAAGGGCCCCGGCGGCGAGTTCACCCACCACCGCGGCATCCTCATCGGCTGGATGAAGATCGGTGTGAACGGCAAGACCTATGACCGCTGGCACATGAAGGGCGGCGACCAGGTGCATGAGAAACTGCTGGCCCAGGACCCGGCGCACGGCAGCATCACCTCCCAGGTGGACTGGATGGGGGAAGGCAGCGACGTCATCATCCAGGAGGAGCGCACCATGACCTTCCTGCCCGCCAAGGCCCCCGCCTACGCCGTGGTGGACTTCACCTCCAAGCTCAAGGCCGTGGCAGGCGACACCACCTTCGATGGTGATCCCGAGCACGCCGGCCTGCAGTTCCGCCCCGCCAACGAGGTGGACCGCGCCAAGGGCGTGTACCTGTACCCCAAGCAGGACGCCAAGCCGCACAAGGACTTCGACTATCCCTGGTTCGCCGAAACCTTTTCGCTCAACAACCAGGACTACAGCGTGGTGTACCTGAACCACCCCGCCAACCCCAAGGAAGCCCGCATCTCCGCCTACCGCGACTACGGTCGCTTCGGCGCGTTTTTCAAAACCTCAGTAAAGAAGGACGAGGTGCTCACCGTGAAGGCGCGTTTCCTCATTGTGAAGGGGGCGATGCCCGCCGTGGACGTGATTCAGCAGGCCTGGAACGACTATGCTGGCAAGAATGAGCCCGTGCCGCCGACCACCACGCTGCCTTCAGAGCATTCCGCGCCCAAGGAGAAGAAGCCCGCACCGGCAAAGGTGAAGGCGGAGGCGGGAAAGCAATCCTAGCCAGCGGGCGAAACACCTTGGACTGCGTGCAGCCCTGCTGCCGCCGTCCAAGGCGCTGCGTGCGTTTCCAACCCTGCAAAACAGGCCGCCGATCGGCTGTAGCTGGGCTCTTCGAGCCCGGAGGCGTAGCGGAAATTCGCAGCCCCACGAGTTGTCCCAAGCGGCGTTCCAACGCGGCGGTGGAGATCGCCCAGCTCTTCAGGTCCGGGCTCGAAGAGCCCAGCTACAACCGATCCGCCGCCTGCTCTGCACGTCCGTCAGGCCAGGGCAAGGCACCTCCTCACTCACAGCAAAGGAGGATCGTGCCACAATCCCCAAGAGGCAGGCGCTCCCGCCCCCCACTTTTCCCTCGACAACCGCCCCCGAGATTCCCACGAGAACCGCAGCCCTGCGGCCTGCCGTGAAAACCCCTCCACCCCATCAAACCTGCCCCGCTCAAAACACCCCCTGCTTTTCACCCCCATTCGCCCCGAATCCGACTCAATCCGACAGGATCCAGGTGAAAAAAAACGGGCCGGTGACAAACCGGCCCGTTTTCAACAGGTCTAAGCTTCCAGCCTTAATCTCATCAGGGCGCCGCAAGCTGCTCTTCCGTGTGCTCGCGGATGAGCTGGCGGTGCAGGCTCACGCCGGTCCGGCGGGCGTGCCACAGCACGATCGGAGCGGCCACGAACACCGAGGAATATGTGCCCACCACCACGCCAATCACGATCGGCAGGGAGAACTCGCGCATCGCCGGGCCGCCGAAGAGATACAGCACCATCATCGGAATGAACGTCACCATGCTGGTCAGCAAAGTACGGCTGAAGGTCATCGAAATCGCCTCGTTCATGAGGTCCGTGATCGTGCCCGAGCGCGTGCGGATGATTTCGCGCACACGGTCAAACACGATGATGGTGTCGTTCACCGAGTAACCCGCCACCGTCAGCACCGCACCGATGTGCACCAGCGACAGCTCCTGGCCAAAGATGACCGAGAAGCCCAGCACGATGATGCAGTCGTGGAAGATGGAGACCAGCGCGCCCAGGGCGAAGGAGAACTCGTAGCGGATGTACAGGTAGAAGAAGATCATGCCCAGCGCCAGCACCACCGCCCAGGCGGAGCGCTTGGCCAGCTCGGTGCCGATGAGGGAACCCACGGTGTCGAGGTTGGAGCCGGCGACGCGGTCCTTGAACTTCTCCGTGATGATCTTCTGTACGCCAGGGCCGGCATACTCTTCGGAACGCACGGTGATCATGTTGTCACCGCCCAGCGCCTGGCTGGCCTGGGTGTAAACCGTGCCGATGGGCATCGGCTTGACCGCATCGTGATCCTTCACCTCCACCGTCTGGCCCTTCAGCGCAGCCTCAACTTCATCGGTCGTCAAGGTCTTGCCCTGGGCCAGGTGGAAGCTCACCTTCGCACCGCCGCGGAAGTCAATGCCCAGGCTGTGCTGGCCCTTCCAGGCCATGGCAATGATGGCGATGACGCAGAGCGCGGTGGAGAACATCACGAACTGGAAGCCGTACTTCATCACCTGGTACACGCGGTGCGGAATGATCTCGGCCACCGACAGTTCCTTGATGATGCCGGGATCGACAAACCAGTGCAGGAACACGCGGGTGACGATCAGCGCGCCCAGCAGGGTGCTGAACACACCGATGATCATGGTGATGGCGAAGCCCTTCAGCATGCCGCTGGCCAGCGCCAGCAGGATCAGCGAGGTGATCAAGGTGGTGACGTGCGCATCAAAGATGGCGGTGAACGCACGCTCGTGCGCGGTATCCAGCGCGGCGATCAGGGTCTTGCCCGTGCGTTTCTCCTCACGCAGGCGCTCGTAGATCAGCACGTTCGCATCCACCGCCACCGCGATGGTAAGCACCAGGCCGGCGATGCCCGGCATGGTAAGGGTGAACTGGAACAGCGACATGCCGCCCACCACGGAAAGCAGGCTCACGCCCAGGCCGATGAGGGCGATCAGGCCAGCCACACGGTAGTAAATGACCATGAAGATGGCCGTGAGCACCAGGCCCACCAGGCCGGCAAGCATGCCCTGCTTGATGGTCGCCGCCCCGAAAGCGGCCGACACCGTGCCGGACTGCATGATCTTCATCGGGTTCTCCAGCGGATTTTCCAAGGCAGTGGCCAGGTTGGTGGCGGAGGCCTGGTTGAACTTGCCGCTGATCTCGGCTGTGCCGCCATAGATGGCATCCTTCAGCTCGGGAGCGGAGACGACGACATTGTCCACCACCACCGCCAGACGCTCATGCACGTGGGCGGCGGTGAGATCACCGAAGAGCTTCGCCCCCTGGCTGTCGAATTTCAAAATGATCATCCAGCCCTTGTTCGGGTCCGGCATGGCATAGGCCTGCTTCACATACTTGCCTTCGAGATTGGCGTGGTTGCTCACCAGCAGCTCCTTGTCGCCCTCGCCTTTGGGGTCCTGCACCGGCAGCGTCACGAAACCCAGCGTGCTGCCCGAGCTGTGCACCAGGCGGAACTCCAGATGGGCCACCTCCTCAATCTTTTTGCGCACACCGGCGATGTCTTCGTCCTTCACCCCCGGCATCTGAATTTCCAGGCGATTGGCTCCGGTAGGCTGGATCAGCAGGTCATTGTTGTGGTCCGGGTTCAGACGCTTGTCCAGGATCGTCACCGCCTGGTCCACCGATTCCTTGGACACGGACTTCTGCGTGCCGTCATCGCTGGTGCCGGGCTGCAGCTCAACCGTGAAGCTGCTGCCGCCCTGAAGATCGATCCCCTTCTTGATTCCCATGGACGCAAAGGTCCAGATGAAGAACACGCTCACCAGCACGCTGAGCGCCGTGCCCACGATGCGTTTGCGGCTTTGCGCGACCGTGCCGAGGTAGTAAACGAACAGGATCAGCAGGGCTGCGCCAGAGAGGAAAGTAGCAATGGGATTCATGTTTGGGCTCAGGGAAAGGCGCGAACTCTAGCGGGTGTTAAGAACTTGCCAAGCGCTAAGGAAGCGCGTTTGGCTACGGAAATTTCACTCGCGAGGCCCGTTCCGGCCCGGATTTTGCTCATCGGACACCGTTTTGCCCCGGTCTGCGAGGCCGCGCGGCTCCCCGAAAAGACCCACCGGGCCGCCTTCACCACCGCCCGCTCCCGCCTTGCTTACGGGGCGCTCTTGCCAACCGTAACCGGCTTGGCATCCACGGACAAAACCTTCAGCGGATTCTCCAGAGGCGTTTCCAAGGCCGCAGCCACGGCCTTCGCCTCCCTCTCGGTGAAACGGCCGCTGATTTCAGCCGTGCCTATTGTAATGGCATCTCGCAGCACCGGCGCTGAAATCACCTCACCATTCACCACCATGGCCAGGCGTTCATGGGTATGCGCGCCGGTCAGTTCACCAAACAGCTTCGTTCCCTCCGCATCAAATCTCAGGATGATCATCCACCCTTTGTTCGGATCGAGGATGGCGAAGGCCTTCTTCACATATTTGCCTGCGAAATCCGCGTGGTTGGTTACCCGCAGTTCCGTTTCGTCGTTCGGCTTCCCCTCCACCTGTTTCACCGGCAGCACCACACAGCCAATCCGTTGTTCCTCACCGCGCACCAGCCGAAATTCCAGCGTGTCTCTCTGCTCAATGACCGCGCGCACCCGCTCCACACGCTCCTCCCCTGTCATAGGGAGGTGGATTTCAATGCGGTCCTCACCACGGGAACGCAGCCGCATCATCGGTTCCCCGGCCGAATCCAGCCGCAGTTCCAGCGCCTTGATCGCCCGGTCCACGGACTCCTTTGAAACCGGCTTCAATGAACCATCCGAAGCCTCCCCTGGCAGCACCTGCACCAGAAACGTGCTGCCTCCTGCCGGATCAAAGTACCCCTCCCGGTACAAGTACACCGCCCCCAGGCCACCACCGCCCACCAAGGCCGCAAACACGAGCAGGATCACAACAAGCTTTTTCATAAGGCAGGCCCCCAGCTTAAAAAGCCTGTCCCCGCCTGCCAAGCACGAACCCAGCCTCCTCCACTCGAATCCCCGCAAGTCCCGCTTTGACAACCCGCCCCAAACCGTCAAAGTAATCCACTCGCAGCCTGCCAAGGCACGCGGGTGTAGTTCAATGGTAGAACACGAGCTTCCCAAGCTTGATACGTGGGTTCGATTCCCATCACCCGCTCTCCCTCGTAAAGAGGAGGGTGTATATACAAAGTGGGAATCACCGAGGGAAAAAGTGTGTGGATGGTTGAGGAGGGAGGTCGTGCACTAAACGCGGTGAATGTAACAGTGAGCCTGCGCTTCGTGGCCTCGTCGATCATGTTATCTCTGCCTCAGCGCTCTCTCCTGTCGGCACACGTGCTTCCCTTGCGTCACCATCTGCTGTCAGGAAGACAACGTCACCACCCGGGCCCGCCCTGATGAGCCTGGCTCTGCGCGACCCGTTACCAACGGCGTTTGAACCAGCCCTCTGCGCTCGTCATCGCGATGATATCCGCCGAAATTACAGACCTGCCGAAATCAGCTCACCGAGGTGTAAAATATTCGCCTGGGTATTTGTACTGCCCATTGCAAACTCAGGTTATTTGATTTAATCACTTTCAGCGCTGGCCTGCATGAATTCCAATCTTGATTCAACTGTCACGAAGCCTAAGGGCGGACGCCAGCGCGTTTTCATTTCGTACAGCCAGCAGATGGGTGGCGAGCGCGCCCTGGCCGAAGAGATCGAAAAGGACCTGAAAAGGCGGGGGGTGGAGGTATTCCGCGATCAATCGTCGCTGGCCGCTGGCGCTGCCTGGGAAAAAGTCATCCGGCAGCACCTGGAGGAGTGGGCGACCCATTTCCTCGTGATCGTTTCGCCTGCGGCGCTGCATTCGGAATGGGTTCAGCGTGAGCTGGATGTCGCACAGGCGCGGCATGAAAAGGGAGCAATCACCGTCCTGTGGCTGCAGCCCAACCGGCAGTCCGGCCTGCCGGAGAAACATTGGCTGCATCAGGTTCAGCAGGTCTGTGTCCTGGGGCGGAAGGAGGAGTCTGTCAGGGAGCGGGAATGGTGCGGTGCCGTCGCTTCGGCCCTGCTGCCGGAAGTCAGCCCTGTGGGGCTGCCACCAGAGCTTGCTTATTACATCGAAAGCCGGACGAAGGGATTTGTTGGCCGTGAAGGCGTGTTCAAAAGGATCGAATCCTTTCTCGCCACGGAGAGGTGCGGCTATCTCATGATCGTGGGCGACCCCGGCATTGGCAAAACGGCGATCATGGCGCAGTTCGCCCGGCGCAACGAGTGCATCGCGCATTTCTTCCGGCAGCCGGAAAAGATCACCAGCCTCGCGCATTTTTTGACCACCGTCGGCGAACAGTTTGAGCGCCGCTTTGCTTTTGAGACCGGGCCGGCCGCACGCGAGGGAGCGCTGGTGCAATGGATCGCGCAAGCAGCCAAACGGCTCGATGGCGAGCGCCTTTTGCTGGTCATTGATGCGCTGGACGAGTTCGAGCCCGATGTGGCGAAGGCGCAGGACGGGAGCAATATTCTCGGCCTGCCACGCGATCTTCCCGAGGGGGTTTTTGTCCTGCTCTCCTGCCGCGACCTGAGCGAGGACAAGTTCCCGCGGCTGAGCACGGCCGGCCAGGTGGGAAATGAAACCTTGTCCCTGGTCGCCTCGTCACCGGACAACCTGAACGATGTCGAGCGATATGTGCGGGCTCATTTCGACGGATGTCCGGAGCATCCGTGGCTGAAGCACCACAATCTCCTGCCTGAACAAGCCGTGCTGCTGCTGGTGGACCGGAGCGAGGGCAATTTCATGTATCTGACGCACATCCTGCCAGCGCTGCTGAACCGTCCCGCTGAAATCGTGCCCAAAGAGCTCCCGAAAGGCCTGGAGGACTATTACCGCCAGCACTGGGACAAGATGATGCTCCTAGGTGCGCAGGTGTCCGATGGCGCTGCAATGGTTTTTGATGTGATCTATGTTCTGGCGGTTTCGCGCACGCCAACCACCGCGGAGCAGATGGCGGGGATTCTTCGAAGCAAGGATGTCCCGGCCGTCAGCAAGCTGATCAACCAATGGCGTGAATTTCTCCAGGCCTCAAAGGTTGAAGAAAAGCCCTTCTATCGGATTTATCACAGCAGCTTTTCTGACTTCCTTGCAAAGAAGGACAACGTCAAGGACGCAGGCGCACGGGCGAGGCGTGCCCACTCGATGATTTACCAGTGGCTTAAATCCAAGTTTGCCGGGCCAGCCTGACGCTGGGACGATCATGATTGCTTCCGCTCACATCCGCGCCATCCTCGAGTCTCAGCCGCAGGAAGACATGGAAAAATTCATGTCGGCGGTGCGCCATGGAGATGCAGGTGGTGAGCTGGATGATTTTGCCGTCTCCTTTTACCTGAGCCCCTTTTTTTTAAAGCACTATTTGCAGCACAGCGCCGCTGGGGTGGCCGATTTAATCGAGGACTGCCGTCTCCTGGCGCAGGGAACGCCCTACCGCCGGGCCTTCGAGCTCATTGGGAATGCGTTCCGGCTTTCCCGCGAGATCCTTGCCCGCGATCCCGGCCAGATGATGGTGCAACTGCTGGGCCGCCTTCGTGCGGGGGGAGATGCGCTGGTTGAACAACTGCTGGAGAACCTTCGCGCTGAGGATCCACAAGGGCTGGTTCCAATCCGGAGCGCCTTGCTGCGGGCTGAGCAAGCCTTTCAAGTCGCCGGGCTCTCGAGCACCAGCATCTCGGATTTGGTGGTCAGCGCTGACGGTTCACTCATTGCTGCCATTGATGACGGTGATCTGGTCCACGTGGCCGAGCTGCCGCTGGCCACGCTGCACAAGCGTTTCCAGCGCAAGTTCGAAGATCCCATGTCGATCGCCCTGACGCCCGAGGGCAAGCGCTGCCTGGTCGGCGTGCGCTCGGGAACCATCTTTGTGCTGAGCCTGGAGGATGGCTCGATTCTCGAGACATGGCAGGCGCCGTCGGACCTGGTTTCGGGTCTTGTCTGCGCGGGCCCCGACAAACTGCTCGTACGCCATGGTGGAGGCGTCTCGCTTCTCAGCCTGGCGGATGGCTCTGAGGTTCTCATGCTGGGTGAGGAAGAGGGGCTCGACATGGCCAGCGAATTCGGCTACGTACCGGGCCGCGACGAAGTCATCACGGGCGGTGGTGAGGGGCGGCTCGACGCCTGGGATGCAAGGACAGGGCGGGAGCTGCGGCGCGTAGGATGGTTCGGAAGCTATCGCGAAAACCGCATGAGCCGCGCGGAAGGGATGATGGGGGCATTGATCCAGGGCGGGGCGTGGAGCTCCGGTGGAGGGCAGTCCTCGAAGCTGGACTTTGAGGGCATGATCGACCAAATTCCCGGCATGACGCCTGCACAGCGGAGGCAAATGCGCCGCCATCTGAAAGAAGACGCTCATCAGAATGCGGTGAACGCCCTTTCGATTACGCCAGACGGCCGCAAGCTGATCGCCGGCACAATCTCCGGGGATCTTCGCATGTGGGAAATCGCGACTGGCACCAAGCTGGGGGAGTTTGCCGGCCACACGGAATCGATACGCTCCCTTGTCGTGGATCCGGGCGGTCGTCTCATCTCCGCGAGTGAAGATGGAACGGTGCGGGTGTGGGATCTTTCGTCCTTTGGATGCGTGGGTGAGCTCCCCGTCCGCGCGGGAGGAGCTAACTGCGTGGCCCTGCTTCCGGGCCGGCGCCTGCTCGGGGCCTTTGCTGATGGCACTCTCGCCGAGTGGGATCTGGCCGCCCCGCTCAGGCGGCAGGTGGCAGATCTTGGCAAAGGCGTTCGCGCCGTCGCCTGCCCCGCCGCCGCCAACGCCTGGCTGCTCTATTCCGACGGCTCGGCTGGCGAGTGGAATCTTGCCAGCGCCGCAGAGATTCGTACCACCCCTGCTCCGATCGAAAATGTCACTTCCCTGGCGCTCAGCCTGGGAAGCCGCCGCGCCATCCTGTGGAACAAGACCTCTGCCCTGACCATGGACGTGGCGACTGGGCTGCCGCTTTTCGAGTGGGCGGATTTGCAGGGCGAGATTCTCAGCCACGCCCGGCAAGCTGTGGTGTCCGACGATGGGGAACTGGCCATCGTGGCGACCTCGAAGGACCCGCTGGGAAGCCTGCTGGGGGCCGAGGGGGCGGTGCACCTGCTAAGGTTTGCCTCTGGTGAGCACTGCTGCCTTCTCCCAAAGGCTGGAAACACGGCATTGGCCATCTCGGCGGACGGGCGGTACGCGGCCGCGTCTTCCTACACGTACGTGAACAATGTGGGCCACACGGTCCTGCGCGTCTGGGACGTCTCAGGGGAGCCGCCGGCGCTTGCTTTCGAAAGGGAGGTGGGAGGAGCGAGGAGGCTCATTTTCCAGCCGCTGACACACTCGCTCTGGTGGCTTGATGACGAGGCTCTGCAAGAGCTGCCGCTTCCTCAAGACGTGGATGCGAAACGACATCAGGAAGCAGGCAGGTGGCGGAATTTTTCGTTCACGCCTGATGGCCGCCACCTCCTCGCGTACCTTGGCGACACGCGCGTCGAGATCTGGGACGCCGCCGGCGAGGTGCGGCTCGCCAGCTTCGACGCGGATGAAAAACTCGTGGCGGCAGGTCTTTCGAAAGGCTGCTTGGTCGTCGCTGAAAACAGCAGCAGGCTTCATTTCATTCAGTCCCTGGCACTGGCTGCGGAAAGGCCGGCAGCAGAGCCGGCCGCCGCCCCCGGGCGCCAGCCTGGAAAGCTGGCTGATGATGTGGATGAGCTGAACCGGCTCGAGCGGCAGGAACAGACTGCCGCAGCCCTGGAGGGCTGGCGCGCGATAGGCACCTCGACCGCCCCGGCCATCTGCCGCACAGCCATCGCCCGCCTTCTGCATCGAACTGGCCACAGACACAGCGCTGGCGAAATCCTCCTCCAGATCCTGCTGTCGCCGCAAACGCCAGTGCTTGCGCAGCGCAAGGCTTTCGAGACGCTGGTTGAGTTTCAGGAGTTCGAATGGATCAGCACGCTCCTGCGCGACTACCCTTCGAGAGGGACTGCCGAGGTTCCTGAACTGGTGCGCTCGGCCGCAGAGTGCCTTCTGTCGAATCACCGGGCGGCGGAGCTCACTGCCGTGACGGCCTCTGCGGACGCCCCTGCGCTCCACCGCCTGGTTGCCGCAGAGTCGCTCGCGGTGCTTGACGAGAAAGAGGGTGGCAAAGCCCTGCGTCAGCTTTCGTTGGAGAGCGGGGCACCGGCCGGGGTCCGCGCGCTCGCCGCGCTCTCGCGGCGGGCCGTGATGCCCGCTACGGAGTGGATCCAGGAGCTGCTGGGAGTCTTCGGCGAAAGCCAGTGGCCGCAGGCCGCGCTAGATCGCTTGCGTCACGAAATCTGCCGTGCCGCCGGCATTGTAACCCTGGTGTCCGAGTTCCAGGGACATGATGACGGCCTGCCCAGCCTGGACATTCTTACCGCCTCCAGCGTCTGGAACCAGCGCGCCATTGCCCTGGGCACCGAGCAGCGCTTCGACGAGGCGATCGCCGCCGCCACCCGGGCCATAGGCCGGCGCCCCGGCGCCGCACGCAACTACCACACACGCGGCTCTCTTCAACTTTTCGCGGGCATAGAGGACCGCCGGGAAGACCGCTTCCGCTCAGCGGTTGCCGATTTGACCAAGGCATGGGAACTTGACCCGGACTATGCCGAGGCTCTGGCCCAGCGTGGCACCGCGTTCATCGAGCTGGAGGAGTTTGAACTCGCGCTTCAGGATTTGGACCGGGCCATCGAACAAGGCAGCCACGGCTTCGAGAACTTTTTGGAGCGCAGCCGGTGCCTCAGAAACCTGGGCCGCATCGAGGAAGCTGAGCGGGATGCTGCCACAGCGGAAAGTCTCCGCGAGGCGGGGCACGACGTCGATACCGTCTCCGTGACCATCGGGCGCCGCCGCGCGGGTGACGAGCCCGGGGTCAGCAAGGCCGAAGATGGGCCGCTCCTTGTGGCCGGAGTGCAAGCTTTGCGCCAACTAGGCCTGTTCCAGGCGCAAGTGGCCGAGCTGAGGGCGTTTTGCCAGTCTCCTCAAGTCCGGGCCCCGGTGACTCGCGAAGCTGTCACCGGGCTCGCCAAGCTGGGTGCCTGGGAAGAGCTCAAGAGCCTCCTTTCCGATGGCCAGTGCTTCCTCGAGACGCGGCTCACCGCAGGTGTGGCGCTGCTCCAGCACGAGCCTGCTCCCGAAGCGCTGCGCCTGCTGGCCGACCTGAGCGCGGCGCAGTCCGAAACTTTTCAAACGCGTGTCGAGGCGGCCGTCGCCGTGGCCACGAACGCACCCGTGGAAACGGCCTTCAGCCTGCTCCGCAGCCTGCCCGATGTCCGGCACGGCTCTGACGATCCGGCCCATGGATCTTTTGTCGCCCTCGAAATGATCCGGCAACTGTGGAAGCGATGCCCGGCAGACGTCTTCATCGGTCTGGCCCAGGAGCCCACGCTGGCCCCTGGCATCCGGGAGATCGCCGCGGAAGCCGTCGGCACGTGGCACAACTTGAAGACCGGCTGCGAGCTCCTGGAAAAATTGGCCCGCGAGATCCCGCCTGGAACCGAGGTGCACCGCGCCGCACTCAATGCCCTTGACCATTTCACAGGCCGCGTAAAGGCGGAGAAGAAGCCTAAGAGGCCTGAGCAGGCCGCGTTCGACGACTTGGCCGCAGCCCGTTCCATTGACGATCTTGAGGCGCTGGTGAAGAAACATCGGGTCTTCGGCGACCCCGAATTCGTCGCCTTCGTCCAGTCCACGCTCAATGAAGAGCCGCCAGGCCCGGAACGCGAGCTTTGGGCTGCCAAGCTGGCGCGGCTGCAGCAGTTTCCGCCCGATTTGGAGCTGATCGGATTTCGCGCGTTTGCCCGGTCCACATCTCCTGCGGAAATCGCCGAGGCCTCGAAGCAATACCCGTTTCTGACCACGCCCGAATTCCAGGCGCGCATCAAGCAGATCATCTCCGAAGGCACCACCCGTTCCGAGAGGGATGCCTTTCAACAGCGCCTGGCCTGGCTGCGCAATGTGCCGCCAGATCCCTGGCAGGCGGCATTGCAGGCTTTTGTCGAGGCCGGCACGGAGCAAGCATTGCGGCTCGCCGCGCAGCAGCATCCACGGATGCGCAACCGGCAGTTTCCAGACCTGGTGCGGCACGTCCTCTCCAAAGACACCGAATGGCCGGTGTTTGAGGGCCGGCTCGCGGCGCTTCACGCCCTGGGGGAAGACGAGTCCGAAGCGCTCCTCACAGCCGCGGGCGACGCACTTGTGGCTGGCGAGCCGGAGCGGGCTGTGGGAATCCTTGAGCCGCTCCGGCACGATCCCAACGCCCCCGGCATCTTCATGCGCGCCGAGGCGTTCCTCGCTTCGGGCCGGTACGACGAGGCCGTGGCGGAGTACGGCCATTTCCTCAAGGACCGTCCTGACGCGGTTGCCTTCGCCCGCCGCGGCAAGGCGCACCATCACGCCGGGCGCTATCGCGAAGCCATCGCCGATTTCACCGCGGCGCTGCGGCTCGATCCCTCTCATTTCGAGGCCCTGCTCGGTCGTGCGATGTGCCATGCCACATTGCGCCAGCCGGAGGATGCCATCCGGGATCTCAACGCGGCGGACCGGATCCAGCCCGATGATCCATTGGTCCTTCTTACCCGCGGCGGGATGTTTGCCACGCTCCAGGATCACGAGGCTGCCGCGCGGGATTTGCACCGCGCAGTCGAACTTTCCCCGCAGGACCTGCCGCCGCGATGGCTGCTCGCTGCGACCTTGAGCGAGGCCGGGAAAGCAACGGAAGCGGCGGAAGTCATCCGGGCTGCGCCGGGAATTTCCCAGGAAGAAAAGGAAAAACGCATCGCCGGCCTGCTTGCGCGGCGGCAGGGGCGTGCAGATGATGAGGCGCAGCAGGCTTTCCACGCGCTGGTTGCCGCCCGTTCCTTTGAAGAGCTTGAAGAAATCGTTTCCGAGCACCCCATCCTGGAGGAGCCCGAGTTTTTCAATGAGCTTGTCCGGCATCAGAAATCCCTTTCGGGACCGGCCGCCGAAGCCTTGGGACAACGCCTGGCCGGACTCGAGGAGATCGTTTTCGACCCCGGTCGCCTCGCTGTCCACGCGGTCATGGATGCCACCTCCGATAACCACCTGCGCTCAGTGGCTGAAGAGCACCCAATCCTCGCGAACGAGCAGTTTCTGGACGACCTGGACGATTTGGGCAAATCCATGCCTGAAGACGAGGCTGCGGACTGGCACCACCGGGTTGGCCTTCTTCGGAACTGGGCCAAATCGAATTAGGATCGGTGGGCGCCTCCGGCGGGGAGGCTTCGATGCCCGGCTGTTCACGGAGCAAAGCAGGTGGGTGAGAATGTTGAAATTCACACTTGATCTCATCGTGTTGTCGGCTATTTAATTCCCATCAAGTCAATATACATTTGATTTGGAAGATTGACCCCGCACGGGGAGATCCTCATCAGCAGCGGATGACCCTTCACCCAGGGAGTCCTCACGCCTTGTGGCCGCGACCGGCCTCACACGGCAGCGCGCCTTCTTGATGTTCCCCGCATTTGCTTGCGGGACGGATCCACCCTCTCTCAGCCCCCGACTTCTTCCGCTCATGAAATTGACCTTGCCCGCCGCCGGGCTGCTTCCCACGCTGGTTGCAGGATTGCTCGCTGCCTTCACCGGCATCGCGGGCGCCACCGCACCTGCTTACAATCCCGATGACCTGCTCCTCGGCTTCCGCGCCTCCGGCGGCACCGGTTCGCCGCAGGATTACCTGGTGAACCTGGGGCCGGTGACAAGCCTGCCCACCAATGCCGTGAAGCAGTTCACGCAGATTGGCAACACCGGCGCCGACCTCGCTTCGATCTTTGGGGCCGGCTGGTCCGCCACCGGCAGCAAGGTGTTCTGGAGCCTCGCCGCCACCCCGGGATCGGACAATGCCGCGGGTGATGTAGCCCGCACGCTGTATGCCACCTCGCCGGAAACCACGCCCGGCCTGGCCGCGCCTGCGTTGCTTACCGCCAATTACGCTGAGCAGTCCGGCCCGTCCAACAAGATTGCCGCGCTCGGCGGCGCCTATGTTCAGAACGCAGGCGTGCCGAACACCCTCACCTCCGGCACGGCCATTACCCAGAGCGTTACCGACGCGAACAGCTACGCCTCGTTCCAGACGGGCTCCAGCAGCTACAGCTACTTCAGCAGCACCGTGGAGGGCAGCCTGGCCAATGGTGTCGCCGGCTCCGTGCTGGACTTGTACAAGCTCGTCCCCACCGCCACGCCCCAGGCGGGCAGCTTCATCGGCCGCTTCATCCTGGACAGCAACGGCGTGCCCACCTTCGTGCCTGCGGCCCTGATCGGCCAGAGCACGCTGCAGCTCGCCAAGGCCTCGGATACAGTGTACGATGATGTATCAGGCGGCAGCTATGTGGTCACCGTCACCCGCAGCGGCGACACCACCTCGGCCGCCAGCGTCACCCTCAGCACCTCCGACGGCTCCGCCAGCGCGGGCACGGACTACACCACGGTGAGCCAGACAGTCACCTTCGGCATCAATGAGGTGAGCAAGACCGTGTCGATCCCCGTGGCCAACCTGGGCTTCAAGGCCGACCGCACCTTCAACATCACCCTCAGCAACCCCGACAGCCTCAACGCCCTGGGATCAACAAGCACGGAGGTGGTGACCATTTCCACCGCGCCTGAAGCCAGCGTGGTGCAGTTCGCCAGCGCCTCCTACAGCGTCAACCAGGGTGCCACCACCGTTTCGGTGAACCTGGTGCGAACCGGCGGCAACTCGCCAGTGACGGTGACGCTCACCACGGCTGACGGCGCGGCCGACGGCTCCTCCATTGGCGATGCCGCGGCCGGCCACGACTACACCGCGCTGAACGGCGCACAGGTCACCATCGGCGCCAACCAGACCACCGCCAGCCAGAGCATCACCCTCACCCCGCAGGCGGGCGCCCAGCCTAACAAGGCATTTAACGTCACCCTGGGCGGCGCCGGCACCGGGCTGAGCATCGGCACGACTGGCACCACCACGGTGGACATCATTGCCGATGATACCGTCAAGCCCGTCGTCAAGATCACCGCGCCCGCCGCCGCCACGCTTGCCAACGGCAGCCTGGCCGGCTCCATCACCGTGGGCGGCACCGCCACTGACAACAAGGGCGTGGCCCATGTGCTCTGGTCGCTCAATGGCAGCGCCTTTGCCGATTCCTCCTTGTCTTCGGCCGGAGCCGCCACCACAGCCTGGAATGCCTCCCTGACACCGGTCGGCGGAGCCAACACGCTTCAGGTCGAGGCCGTGGATTTCAAGGGCAACACCTCCACCGTCGTCTCGCTCAGCTTCACCTACGTGGTCAAGGGCTCGCTCGCGGTCAACATCACCGGCCCCGGCACGGTGACCGGCAAGCTCACCGGCAATGCCTACCAGCTCGGCAAGAGCTACACGCTCACCGCAGTGCCAGGCGGCGCGGCGGGGCTGAACATCTTCAATGGCTGGACCGGCCCGGGCATCACCGGCACGCCGGCGGCAGCCCAGGCGAAGCTCACCTTCGTTTACACTCCCGCGCTGGCGGCGCCTGGTGCGGCGCTCGTTGCATCCTTCCTCACCAATCCTTTCACCAGCAGCATCATCGGCGGCTTCAACGGCCTGGTGAAGACCGACACGGCGAACCACGTGGTGCCGGCCAATGAAAACACCGGCCTCGTCACCTTCACCGTCACCAATTCCGGCAGCTTCAGCGGCACGCTGAAGATCGACGGCCTGGCGCTGCCCTTGACCGGCCAGTTCGACAACACCGGCCACGCTGTCTTCGGTGCGAACCGCACCCCCACGGTGGCAGTGGTGCGCACCGGCAAGCCCAGCCTGGTGCTGGAAAACGTGGTGCTCGACATCGCTCCCGCCGGCAGCCACCGGATCACCGGCTCCATTGGCGAGCAGTACCGCTCCAGCACCCTGCCCTGGTCCACCTTCTCGGCAGACCGTGCGGCCGCGTTCACCGCCGCCTCCGGCAACAGCAGCCTCCTGAGCGGCTACCTGGCGAACAAAGGATATTACACTGTAGTAATCCCCGCCCAGGGCCAGCCCGCCGGCAGCGACCTGACCGCCGTTGATTACCCGCAGGGCGACGGCATCGGCAGCCTCACCGTGGCCGCCAGTGGTGTGGTGACCCTGGCCGCCACGCTGGCCGACGGCACCGCGGTGAGCGCCACTGCGCCGCTCAGCATCGGGCTCAGCGCCCCGCTCTTCGCCCAGCTCTACACCGCCAAGACCGGCTCCTTCGGCGGCCAGATCACCCTGGACAAGAGCAATGCGAATCATGACCTCTCAGGCACCGGCTTCACCTGGTTCAAGCCGTATGTGGGCGGCCAGGTGTACCCGTATGGCTGGAACGAAGGCGTGATCACCTCGCTCTATGGTGCCAGCTATGCGGCCCCCTCCGGCACCAGCGCAGTGCCCGGCCTCACCCCTGCGGCGGCCGCCACGGCCAACGCGGAGATCGCCTTCAGCCTGAACACGCCGTCCACCGGCTTTGCCGATGTCACCAAGAACCTGAACATCTCGGCGACCAATGTGGTGACGAAGCAGGGCTCCCCCGCCGATCCGAGCTACACGCTCGCCATCACCGCGGCCACCGGCAAGTTCAGCGGCACCTTCGTCGCGGGCGACGGCACCAAGCCTGCGTACAGCGGCATCATCTTCAGCAAGACGGTGAGCGGCCATCCCAGCGCCTACAACGGCGGCTACGGCTTCTTCCTCACGCCCACGCCCAAGGTGATCGACGGCACCGGCCAGTCCGGCAGCGTCAAGCTCGGCCCCAACTGATCCTGCAGCCGCATGTTAAGCAACCGCCCCGTCCCCTTCTTTCAATCTTCCAGCCTTCCTTCGACCTCCATCATGAAAACGACATTGTTTAAATCCCTCCTTGCCGGCCTTCTTACCTGGGCCTTCGCCGGCGCCGCGCAAGCGGACACCACCTACGTGCGCATCGGCGGCGCCCAGGCCTTCGGCAATGCCGTGCACGCCGCCCTGCTGCATCTCTTCGGCGCCTCCGGCAGCTCCACCACCATCACCAACGGCGTCTATGCTTATGGCAGCCCCGCCAGCACCACGCTGGCCAAGGCGCAGTACTCCATCTGGTCGGGCACGATCAACGGCAACACCTACATCATCAAGACCTCCTTCACCGGCTCCACCGACGGCATCCGCATTGTGGCGGGCAGCGTGGCGATCAACTTCCTGGCCGATTCCCTGGTCACCGGAGGTTCCGCTGTCGCCACCACCGGCGGTGCGCAGGTCACGGCCCCCTCCGGCGCCCAGCTTGAATCAGCCGTGCCGGATGCCGCTGCCGCGGATTCATTCCAAGGCTCCACGGTGTACTCCTCACCCACGCTGAATGATGTGAAGGTGGGCGTGGGCCCCTACATCTTCGTGGCCAGCAAGGAAGCCCCCGGTTCAGTCGGCACCTATGGCCAGGCACTCACTGATCCCACCAGCGCGGCAGCCGCTCCCACCACAAGCTACTACCCAGGCCTCACCAACATCACCACCCAGCAGGCGCAGGCGCTCTACAACGTGGGCAACCTGCCGCTGGCCGTCTTCACCGGCGTGGCCTATGACCGGACGACGAACCTGGTGAAGCCCACCTCGCCCACCTCCGGCGTGACCTATGATGTCAATGGCAATGCCCCCGTGCAGGTCTTTGCCACCGGTCGTGACTACGGTTCCGGCGCCCGCATCGTGACCTTCATCGAAGCTGGCATCGGCGCGAATTCCAACGTGGTGCAATTCCAGCCCACGATCACCGGCACCAGCCCGAACTTCGTCGCCGCCAGCCAGATCAAGTATCCGGCCGTGACCATCAATGGCATCAACTTCCCTGCCGGCAGCGATGGCAATGCGAGCAACGGCACCCTGGCCACCACGGTGCTCGCCTCCAGCACGCTGGCCAGCCTGGGCGGCTACTATGTCTCCTACCTGCCGGTGCTTGATGCCACCAATGCCAAGGCGGCGGGCGGCAAGTGGCTGGCCTACAACGGCGTGCCTTACAGTGCTGCCGCTGTCTCCGACGGCTCCTACTCGCTGTTTGCCTTCGAGCACATCCTGTACCGCAACACCGCCACCACCGGCCAGCAGACCTTCCTCACCGCATTCACCAACCAGCTCATCAACACGGATGCCACCATCCTGCTGAGCACCCTGCACGTGAACCGGCCGCTGGATGGCGGGCTCATCACCCCCGCCTATTGATCTCGTTTCTGTAAGCCCTTTCTCCTACCGGTGCTGGCTTCCCGCCAGCACCGGCTTTCGCTTTACCTGACATACAGGCATGCCGCATTCATTCAAAGTCACCGGCACACTGCTGGCCTCCGGCGCATTGCTGCTCAGTGCTTCTGGCGCAGTGGCAGGTGACATCCTGCGCGGCGGCGTGCCGTCTAACAAGCAGCGTGCAGTCGGCAACAGCGCGCTGACTTCGGCCGCGACTTCCCAGGCCCGCGCCGATGCCCGCGACTCGCTCGCCCGCACCTCCCGCGCCATCCAGTCCGTGCAGTCCATGCAGGCGGCAGCGCGCAGGCTGGCGGCAAGGAACATCAACAACCTCGGTGCGGATCCCAACCACCCCGGCGCCCAGTTGCCCGCGGTGCAGAATGGCCTTGCCATCGGCGGCCTCGAGATTCTCAGCACGCCCACCGGAGCCAGCGCGCCCACGCAGACGGTGGCCAACGGCCACGACACCGTGACTGTAAAGCAGACGGCCCAGCAGGCCTTTCTGGACTGGAAGACCTTCAACGTGGGGCGCGACACCACGGTCAATTTTGACCAGAGTGCCGGCGGCGCGAATGCGAACGAGTGGATCGCCTTCAACCAGATCAAGGACCCCAGCGGCTCGCCCTCGCAGATCCTGGGCCAGATCAAGGCGCAGGGCCAGGTGTACGTGATCAATCAGAACGGCATCATCTTTGGCGGCACCAGCCAGGTGAACGTGCATACGCTGGTGGCGTCCTCCCTGCCGCTGGATACCAACCTGCTGAGCAACGGCCTGCTCAACAATCCCGATGAGCAGTTCCTCTTCTCCGCCCTGCCGCAGCAGGCAGGCAGCAAGGGCACGCCCGCCTTCACCCCCGACAAGCCGCTGACGCCGGACGGACGCACCGGCGATGTGACCGTGCAGGCCGGCGCCCAGCTCACCTCCCCCACCAATGCCGAGCACGTGGGCGGCCGCATCGCGCTCATCGGGGCTAACGTAAGCAACGCCGGCACCATCAGCACGCCCGACGGCCAGACCATCCTTGCCGCCGGCCTGCAGGCGGGCTTCACCGCGCATGACAGCACCGACCCCAGCCTGCGCGGCCTGGACACTTTCATAGGCGCGGTGCAGGACCCTTCCTCCGCCCTCGCCGCCTATGCCGGCACGGTGACCAACACCGGCTTCGTCAGCTCGCCGCGCGCGGATGTGACCATGGCGGGCAAGGCCGTGAACCAGCTGGGCGTGATCAGCAGCACCACCTCCGTGACGCTCAACGGCCGCATCGACCTGGATGCGAGCTACAACGCGGTGAGCAATGCCGTGTACGATCCCACCACGCCCAGCCTTGGCCTGCCGTTCCTTTACCAGTCCGCCGGCACCGTCACCCTGGGCTCCGGCAGCTCCACCAGCATCCTGCCGGAATGGGCCAGCTCCGAGCGCGTGGTGGGCACTTCGCTCGCCCTGCCTTCACAGGTGAACCTGCGCGGCAACGTCGTGCACCTGGAGGCCAATGCCATGGTGCTTGCGCCTAACGCCCAGGTAAACGTCAACACCGGCGTGTGGGACCAGGTCAAGTCCTCCACCGGCGCGCTGCAAAGCACCTTCGTGCATGCCGGCGGCCAGGTGTACATGGACAGCGGGGCGCAGATCAACGTGGCCGGCAGCGTGGATGTGGCGGCCCCGATCTCGGAGAACATCCTCACCGTTCAGCTTCGCGGCGCGGAGTTCGCCGATTCGCCCGTCAACCGCCTCAACTTCACCGTGCGCGGGGTGAACCTGGTCATCGACATCCGCCAGCAGGGCGTGTTCAACGGCCTGGCCTGGATCGGCACGCCGCTGGCCAATGCGGCCGGCTTTGTCGGCCTGATCGAGCGCGACGTGGGCGAACTGACCACCGCCGGCGGCTCGGTGAACATCGCTTCCGGCGGCTCGGTGATCCTGCAAAAGGGCTCCAAGATCAATGTCTCCGGCGGCTGGATCAACTACGCCGGCGGCATGGTGCAGACCAGCCGTGTGATCTACGGCGGCTACCTCTTCGACATCTCGCAGGCCACGCCGGACCGGCTCTACAGCGGCGTCTATACCGGCCAGTTCACACAGACCAGCGCGGCCTGGGGCGTGAGCCGGACGTACAACTCGCCCCTGATGCTCGGTGCTCATTATGACCCCGGCTATGTGTACGGCATGAGCGGCGGCTCCATCTCCATCACCGCTCCCTCCATGGCGCTGGATGGCACGCTCGCCGGCAGCACCGTATCTGGCCCGCGCCAGACCACGCTGCCCGCCACGGCCGGCTCGCTGTCGCTGGCCTTCCAGGCGCAGCAACTGGTGGCCACCACCTATCCCACCTACTCCCCCACTCCGCCCACGGTGCTGCTGGAATCGGGTGTGATACAATCCGCCGCAGGCGCCTTTGCCCTTGATGCGGCCGGCAATCCCGTGGGGCTCAGCGGCGACCGGCTTGCCAGGGTGGTGCTGTCTCCGGCGCTGTTCGGCGAGGGAGGCTTCGGCTCCTTGAATGTGGAAAACACCGATGGCCGCATCGTTCTCGCCGCCGGCGAAACACTCACCGGCGCGGTGAAGGGCACCATCAGCCTTTCCGGTGCGAATGTGGATGTGCTGGGCAGCATCGTGGTGCCAGGCGGCAGCGTCACGCTCAATGCGTACGACATCTCGCCCACCGTGGTGGCCCAGCTCCAGCTTGATCAGACGGCGGTGACTCCCGCCGCCAATCCGCTGCGCGGCAATGTCACGCTCGGTTCCAGCGCCTCGATCAGCACCGCCGGCCTGATGGTGGATGACCGGCTGAGCGCTCCCGGTTCCTTGACCCAGCCGCCCGTCATCGCCGGTGGCAGCGTGAGCATCAATGCCTGGTCTGCAAACCTGGAACGGGGCGGCGTGATCGATGTCAGCGGCGGTGTGTACGTCGATGCCTTCAGCCATCGCAGCTACGGCAACGGCGGGGCCATCTCTATCAACACCGGCCGCGACCTGGAGCTGGAAGGCGTGCTGGGCGGCCATCTCACGCTGGGCGCAACCTTGAAAGGCTACTCCGGTGCCACCGGCGGCTCGCTGGCCATCCAGGCCTCGCTCATCCAGGTGGGCGGCACCACGACGAACAGCAGCACGCTGGTGCTCAGCCCGGACTTCTTCAACCAGGGCGGCTTCTCCAGCTTCTCGCTCTCGGGCATTGGCGCGCTGGGCGCTGGTGGTGCCACCCTCCCGGGCCTGCTCATCGCACCCGGCACCGTGATTGATCCGAGTGTCACCAGCCTGGTGGCGGTGCTGAACGGCAATGATGCCGACCACGCGGTGATGCGCGAGGTGCTGCCGCCCGAAAGCCTGCGCTCACCTGTTAGCCTCACCTTCAGGGCCGAGGGCGCCACGGATGACTTCAGCCACCAGCTCATCGTGCGCGGTGATGTGGTGGAAGGCAGCGGCGCAGTGGTCAATGCCGGTCCGCAAGGAAGCGTGTCGTTCAAGGGCGACACAGTGGCGCTGCTTGGCTCCGTGGTGGCTCCTGGCGGCAGCATCAGCGTCACTGGCGGAAGCACACTGGCCACCTCCAGCCCCAGCCAGACAGAGGCTTTCACCACTGTGTACATCGGGCCCCATGCCAGCCTCTCCACGGCTGGCGAGGTGGAGTACATCCCGGATGCCTATGGCCGCCGCACCGGCTATGTGCTGGCCGGCGGCAGCATCAGCATCAGCGGCAACATCGTGGCCGAGAACGGCTCGGTGCTGGACGTGTCGGGCACCAGCGGCTCCATCGACATCGCCCCTGCCCTGCTGGGGCTCACCACCACGCTGCAGCCGCTGGGAGCCGCCTCGCCGGTACTGCTCAACAGCGGCATGAACACACCGCTGTACAGCCGCGCGGTGGAGCGCACCACCATCGACAGCAACGGCGGCAGCATTGCCTTGACCGGCGGCCAGGAGCTCTTCACCCGCGCCACCTTGCGCGGCAATGCCGGGGGCGCCACGGCCACCGGCGGCAGCCTCAGCATCAGCTCCGGCCGATTCTATGCGCCAGGCATCGTGGCCCCGCCCAGCGATGTGAACCTGACGGTAACGCAGAGCGACGCCAGCCTGCCCGCTCATTTTTTCAACAACAGCGCCAATGCCATCGCGCAAGTGGTGACGGATGGCCGGGGCCATGTGCTCGACCCCATGGGTTACTTCGCCGTGAACGACTTCGCGCGCGGCGGCTTTGATTCGCTGGCGCTGGGCGGCAATGTAAGCTTCTCCGGCCCGGTCTCGGTGCATGCCCGCGCGGCGCTCAATGTCGCCGGCGGCGGCTTCCTCACCGCCAATGCGGCGGTGAATCTCACAGCGTCCTACATCGCCCTGGGCACCGCCTTCCAGGCCCCGCTGCTGCCCACGGCCATCCAGGCGCCCTTCACCCTCCAGGGCACGCCATATTACTTCAAGCCCGCCCATGGCACCGGCAGCCTCAGCGTCACGGCCAGCTTGATCGACGTGGGCAATCTGTCGTTGCAGGGCATCGGCAGCGCCCGCCTCATTGCTGATCATGGCGATGTGCGCGGCGATGGCACGCTGGACATCGCCGGCAGCCTCTACATCCGCGCCGGCCAGGTGTATCCCACCAGCGGCGGCGTGTTCACCATCGCGGCCTATGATTACACTTCCGGCGGAGCCACCACGGCGGGCAGCATCACCTTTGCCCGTTCCGGCACGCAGTCGCTGCCGTTGTCTGCTGGTGGCACGTTAAACGTCTATGCCTCGAACATCGTGCAAGGCGGCGTGCTGCGCGCTCCCTTTGGTGAAATCAACCTGGGCTGGGATGGCACCGGCACCGCGCCGGTGGACCTACTGGCAGGCACCACCCTGGTTCTGCCCATCACCCAGCACATCGCGCTGAAGGGCGGCAGCGTCACCTCGGTTTCCGCCATTGATCCGATCACCGGCCGGCCCGTGGTCATTCCTTACGGCGTAAGCCCCGACGGCACCTCCTTGATTGATCCCGCGGGCAATGATGTCACCGCCTCCGGCCTGCCGCAGAAGCAGATCAACTTCTCCTCCAAGGGCATCGAGACCGATGCCGGTTCCTTGATCGACATCCGCGGCGGCGGCGACACCTATGCCTATCGCTGGGTGCAGGGACCGGGCGGCTCCACGGACATCCTTGCCTCCACCACCACCTTTGCCGTCATCCCCGGTTATGGGCAGGCTTACTCGCCCTATGGCGCCTTCAACAGCAGCAGCGATGCCACCAACCTGGCCGGTGATCCAGGCTATGTGAACTCCAGCCTGAGCGTGGGCGAGCGCGTGTACCTTGCCGGCGGGGGCGGCCTCGCAGCCGGTGTTTATACCCTGCTGCCCGCCCGCTATGCCTTGCTGCCGGGCGCCTTCCTTGTCACCCCTTCCACCGCCACGGCGGTGGGCAGCCTGCTGCAGCCCGATGGCTCAACTCTGGTGAACGGCTATATGTACAACGGCCTCAACACCCAGCGCACCGTGCAGGGCCTGTACTCGCGCTTCGAAGTGGCCCCTGCCGCCACCATCCGCGCCCGGGCGGAGTACACGGACATCTTTGCCAATTCCTTCCTCAGCTCCTATGCCGCGCAGCACAACCTGGCCGCGGCGCGCCTGCCGCAGGATTCCGGCCAGCTGGTGCTCGCCGCCAGCAGCGCGCTAGTGCTCAATGGCTCCGTGCTCTCCCGCTCCTCGACCGAAGGCGGCCGCGGCGGCCTGGTGGACATCAGCAGCCCGGAGAACATCCTCATCACCACCTCCGCCACCATCAGCCAGCTCGGCAGCGTGGCCGGCACGCTGCTGCTGGATTCGGCGCAGCTCAGCAGCTTCGGCGCGGAAAGCCTGCTCATCGGCGGCGTGCGTTCGGTGGGTTCTTCAGGCACCACGATCACGGTGCAGACTGGCAACATCGAAGTGAACAACCAGGGCGCACCGCTCACTGGCGCCGAGATCATCCTGGTCGCTTCAAGGAAGCTGACGGTGGATGCCTTCTCCATCATCGAGCAGTCCGGCCGCCTGTCAGAACCCGCAGCCACCTTGTTGTTAGGCAATGCCGGCACGCCGGGCAGCGGTGACGGCACGCTGCTGCGGGTGAGCAGCGATGCGAACGCGCAGATCATCCGCGCCGGCGTGAGCACTACCGCCACCACGGCCAGCATGACCATCGGGGCCGAGGCCACCATCAGCGGCACCAGCGTGATCCTGGATTCCACCTATGCCACCAAGCTGGACTCCAGCGCCGCCATCACCGGCCAGGCCCTGTCGCTGGACAGCGGGCAGATCAGCATCCAGCTCGCCAATCCCGGCACGCTGCAAAGCACCCGGGGACTCGTACTCACCGGCGGCACCTTGCAGGATTTGCAGCAGGCGCAGTCGCTTTCGCTGCTGAGCTACAGCACCATCGACGTGTACGGCACCGGCAGCGTGGGCGATCTTTCGCTGGCCAGCCTGTCGCTGCATGCCGGCCAGATCCGCGGCTTCAACGGCGGCGCTGCCACCATCTTCTCGGCGCAGAACCTCTTCATCGACAACAGCGCCGGCGCCACCGGGCTGGACACCACGCCGCAGGCCTTGCAAGGCACGCTGGAGCTGGATGCAAACACCCTGCACCTGGGTGCCGGCCAGCTCGCCATCAGCCGCTATGCAAACGTGGTGATGAACCTCACCGGCGGTCTCTACCTCCACGGCACGGGCGGCCTCACCGCGGCAGGCAGCATCAGCGCCAGCACGCCTTTCATTGTCGCCAGCGGCACCGCCACCCAGTCCATCACAGCCGGCGGCACGCTGACCCTCTCCTCCCCCGGCGGCAGCCTGCCGGCAGGCACAGCGACAGGCCTGGGCGCGAGCCTTTCGCTCCAGGGCACCAGCGTTGAGATGGACAGCAGCATCGTGCTGCCCAGCGGCCAGATTTCCATCAACGCCACCGCCGGTGCGGCAAGCATTGGCGGCACGCTGAACGTGGCGAGCATCTCCCAGACCTTCTACGACCTGACCAAGTACACCAGCGGCGGCAGCATCTCGCTGACCTCCGCCACTGGCAATGTGACGCTGGCGGCCGGCAGCAGGCTCGATGTCTCCGCCTCAAGCATGGGCGGCAACGCGGGCAGCGTGGCCATCAGCGCTGCCAATGGCGGCTTCACGCTGGGCGGCACGCTCGCGGGCTCGGCGGGCGCGGGCGCGGTACAGGGCTCCTTCTCGCTGGATGTGGGCGGGCTGCCGCAGCTCTCCACCATCGAAAGCGCCATCAGTGGCGCGGGCTTCACCCAGTCCCAGTCGTTCCGTGTGCGCACCGGCAACGTGCAGGTGGATGGCACCGCCATCGCCCACAGCTTCAGCCTTTCAGCGGATGCCGGCAGCATTGATGTGACGGGTGCCGTCAATGCTTCGGGCACCACTGGTGGTTCCATCAGCCTGGTGGCGTTCAAGGGCCTCACGCTTGAATCCGGCTCGCGCCTGGATGCCTCGGCGGCGGGTTACGACAGCGCCGGCAAGGGCGGCGCCATCACGCTGGAAACACGTGGCGACAGCGGCGGCATGATCACCATCGGCACCGGCTCCTCCATTGACCTGACCGTCGCGCAGACCGCCAGCCTGGGCCAGTTCAGCGGCACCCTGCACCTGCGCGCGCCGCAGCTCAGCAATGCCAGCGATCTGCAGGTGGCGGCCATCCAGGGCACGGTGCAGGGGGCTTCCAGCATCGTGGCGGAAGGCTTCAAGGTTTATGACCTCACCGGCAGCGGCGGTGCCATCACCACCGCTGTGGAGAGCAGCGTCTTCGCCAATGGCACGGCCTTCGGTGCCAATGCCGATGCCATCACCACCCGCCTGCTGGGCGGCAACTCGCTGCTGAAGTCCGTCTTCAGCGTGCAGGTGGGCGCGGAGATCATCAACAGCAACGGCGACCTGACGCTGGGCTCCACGTCTTCCACTTCCTCCGCGGACTGGGACCTCTCCACCTTCCGCTTTGGCACGAACAAGATGCCTGGCGTCCTGACCCTGCGCGCCTCCGGCAACATCGTCTTCTACAACACGCTGAGCGATGGCTTCGCCTCCAGCGCCTACGATGCGGCGCTGCTGACTTTTAACAATCAACTGCCCGCAAATTCGCAGTCCTGGTCCTACCGCATCACCGCCGGTGCCGACCTCACCGCCGCCGACACCAGCCGCGTGAAGACGCCGGACACCACCTTCGTCATCGCCCCCAGCAATCCCTATGCCGCCGCCCCGGGCTCCGTGCTGCTGGGCAAGGATGACGGCACCGGCATCGCCTTCCCCTTCACCAATGGCAGCGCGCTCACCAGCCAGGCGCTGAAAGGCTTCTATCAAGTGATCCGCACCGGCAGCGGCGACATCAGCATCGCTACGCGCGGCGACGTGCAACTGCTCAACCAATTCGCCACCATTTACACCGCCGGCACGCAGGTGGCCGACCCCACTCTGGGCGGCACTTTTGACACGCCGGTGATCAGCACCGCCGGCAGCCAGAGCGCGGGCCTGGGCCTGGCCCAGCAGAGCACGCCCTATCCCGTGCAGTACATCCTGGCCGGCGGCAACGTTTCCATCAACGCGGGGCGCGACATCATCCACCTGACCCGCAACACCGCAGGCATCCTCATCCAGGATTCGGAGCGCGAGCTGCCTGACAACTGGCTGTATCGTCGCGGCTACGTGGATCCCGCCACCGGCCAGTTTGGCAAGGCGCAGGGCGGCGACATTGCTTCGACCACCTGGTGGGTGGATTTCAGCAACTTCTTCGAAGGCGTGGGCGCCCTGGGCGGCGGCAATGTGCTGATGACGGCCGGGCGCGATGTCAGCAACGTGGATGCCGTGATTCCCACCAATGCGCGCATGCCCAAGGGCACGCCCGACGCGGCGGCGCTGGTGGAACTCGGCGGCGGCGACCTGGCAGTGACCGCCGGGCGCGACATCAACGCTGGTGTATACTATGTGGAGAGCGGCCACGGCACGCTGAACGCCGGCGGCGCCATCCTCACCAACAGCACCCGCAGCCCCTCGCTCAACAACATCACCGGCGCGGCCCCCGATTCGCCGGAAACCTGGCTGCCCACCACGCTCTTCGTCGGCAGCGCCAGCTTCGATG
>FTCC01000752.1_pt1 | contig 28898 bp, 26 predicted proteins | sample 1639481 | NCBI WGS metagenome assembly FTCC01 (sample SAMEA3914864, study PRJEB12502) | metagenome | biome: forest; material: soil | place: USA | collected 2012-03-12 | depth 0.3 m | reverse complement strand
GGTGCATGCGGCCAGCGAGAGCATCGCCAGCAGCCTGCACAGGCGTCGTGGGGGAGGTAGTTTCATGGGTAGTGGGGAGTGAGGGTGGATAACGCCCGCCTGCGTTTGCATCCCTGGTGCCAGGTGTTGCCGAAAACGCTGGAAGCCTTGATTCTACGGGCTTCCAGCCTCATGAGTGAGGGGCCGAACGGTGCTGCTTGCTGTTGCAGGTGTTGCGCCATGCGACACCTGGCACGGCCCGATGCAACACAACCAAGGCCGGCACTCCCCGCGAACCAGGAACATGAGCGCCTCCACGACCCCCGCCGAGCAACGCGAGCACCTGTACAAGCTGCTCAAAGGATTCAACACCGCCATGCTGGTGACCCACGGCGACGAAGACCACCTGCGCGTGCGCCCCATGGCCATCGCCCAGGTGGCGGACGACGGCCAGGTGTGGTTCATCACCAACGTGGAAACCGCCAAGGCGCATGAGATCGAGCACGACTCACGGGTTCACCTCGTCTGCCAGAAGGATCATACCGCCTACCTCTCCATCGGCGGCCGCGCCTCCCTGGTGCACGACCGCGCCAAGGTGGGGCAGTTATGGAACGAGATGTTCCGCGTGTGGTTCCCCGAGGGCAAAGACGACCCCGGCATCGCGCTTATCGCCGTGGTGCCGGAGATCGGCGAGTACTGGGACAACCAGGGCGTGAACAGGATCAAATATCTCTTCGAAGCCACCCGCGCCTACGTCACCGGCAGCACTCCCCACGTGGAGGAAGGCAAGGAGCACGGGATGGCGAGGCTGTGAATCACGCCAGATCCGGAAACCTTCGGTAGATGCGGCTGCGGTTCACGCCTAACAAGCGTGAGGCTTCCGCGACATTGCCGTTGGTGTGCTCCAGCGCACGTTGAATGAGCGCGTGCTCGGCGGCTTCCAGGTTCAGCGGCAGATCGGATGCGGGCATGGGCTTCGATACGGGCGGCGCAGATGGCCCGGGCATGGTGCCGAAGAGCTGCAGGTGCTCGCGCTTCACCGGTGCGCCGCCGCTCATGATGAGCGCACGCTCCATCACGTTCTTCAGTTCTCGCACGTTGCCAGGGAAGGAATAGCTCGCCAGCGTGGCCAGCGCTTCACCAGTGAGAGCCGGAACGGCAAGCCCCATCTCGGCAGCGAAGAGCGAAAGGAAATGCCCCGCGAGCAGCGGCAGGTCTTCGGGCCGCGAACGCAGCGGCGGAGTCTCCACACTGTAGCGCGCGAGACGGAAGTACAGGTCCTGGCGGAAGTCGCCGCTGGCGATCTTGGCAGCAAGGTCAGCATTGGTGGCGCTGACCACGCGCACATCCACGCTGCGCGGTTGATTGGAGCCCACAGGCGTGACCATGCCATCCTCCAGCACGCGCAGCAGCTTCGCTTGAAGAGCAGCGGGCATGTCACCGATCTCATCAAGAAACAAGGTGCCGCCATCGGCGAGCTCGAAGTAACCTTTGCGATCGGAAGTGGCACCCGTGAAGGAGCCTTTCATGTGGCCAAAGAACAGCGATTCAGCCAGCTCCGCAGGCACCGCCACGCAGTTCACCGGAATGAACGGACCATTGGCGCGCGGGCTGTGATGATGCACTGCGCGGGCCACCAGTTCCTTGCCCGTGCCGCTCTCGCCGGTGATGAGCACGCTGGTCTTGCCGAAGTGATGCAGGCGCTCGATATCGGTGAGGATGCGGCGCAGGTGCACGCTCTCGCCCACGAAACCGGCGAGACCCCAGCGCTGAGCCTCGCGCGTGGCCAGAACGGAGAGCCGTTGATCGGCTTTTTCCCGCGCGTGCTCGGCTTCGCGACGTCGCGCCATCTCGGCTTCCAGCTCCGCATTGCGTTGCTGCAACTCGCGGGTGAGGCGGCTGATCTTGAGGTGCGTGGCCACGCGAGTGATGACTTCTTCCGCCTGAAAGGGTTTCACAATGTAATCCACGGCACCCACGCGGAAGCCGTTGAGCACGTTGGCGGTTTCGTTGCGGCTGGTGATGAAGATCACCGGCGTGTCGCGTGTCTCGGGCTCCGCCTTCAGCGTGCGGCAAACGTGGAAGCCATCGTGCCCAGGCATCATCACGTCAAGCAGGACGAGGTCAGGATGCGCGCGGGAGGCGAGCTGGATCGCATCCTTGCCGCTGCCGGCCGCGAGGATTTCATAGCCTTGGGGTTCCAGCACGTTGCTGAGCAAGCCCAGGCTGGCGGGTGTGTCGTCCACGATGAGGATGCGGCCCTGGCTCATGTCACGGGGATCTGTGCGACAATGCGCTGGATGGTTTTCATGTCGTAACTGGAAAGAAAGCCGCGCAGGTGTTTGGCCAGGCGCTCGCCCGCGGTGCCCAGTTGTTCGAGGTCGGCAAGGCAGGATTTAAGCACCGTTGCACTGTGCAGCTCCGCGGCCATGGTCAGGCGCGTGGAGAGGTCCTGCGGCAGGCTGATCTGGCGCAGGTCGATGGTCTCGGGGGGCGCGGCGGCCCCGGGTTTTTCCTTGTAATCAAAGGGCACGCCGAGCAGCCGCTGCAAGCAGCCGTAGATCCGCTCCGCACGAAAAGGCTTGGCCACGAAGTCGTCGCAGCCAGCCTTCAGGCACAACTCGCGCTCATGCGCGAGGGCCGAGGCGGAAGTGGCCACGATCTTGACCTCGCCAAACTCCGCGGCAATGCGGCGCGTGGCTTCAATACCATCGACATCGGGCATGCGGATGTCCATGAACACGATCTGCGGCCGCGATACGCGCACGACCTCCACCGCCTGTCGGCCATGTTCGGCGAGAACAACTTCGCAGCCGATGAGCGTGAGCATGGTAGCGAGCACTTCGCGGTTCTCCGGAATGTCATCCACCACCAGCGCCCGCACGCGGTGACCGGCGGCAATGCCGCTGATCTCGCGCAAGGGGGCCTGCGTGGAGTTGCTGGCCTGAGCGGCGGCGGGCAGCCGCACCGTGAGGTGAAAGCGGGAGCCCTTGCCAGGCTCGGAGGTCACGCCGAGGTCGCCGCCGATGATTTCCGCCTGCCGCCGTGCGATGGCCAGGCCAAGCCCGGTGCCGCCTTCACGCCGGGTCTCCGGCCCCTGGCGGAAGGGCTCAAAGATGCGCTGCTGCAACGCCGCTGGAATGCCGATGCCGGTGTCCGTCACCTCAAAGCGCCAGCGGTCCTCACCGACGTTCGAGACGTGCAGCACAATACGGCCGCGCTCGGTGAACTTCACGCCGTTGCCTAACAAGTTGATGAGCACCTGGCGCAGCTTGCCCTCATCGCCGTGAAGCAGGACCGGGTGGTGCGGACCTTCAAGCCGCAGGCCCAGCTGCTTCTCCTCGCAGCGGTGCTGGAACATGGCAACCAGTTCGCGCAGCAGCGCGGACAGATCGAAGTCGGTCAGCTCCACCTCCATGCGTCCCGCGTCGATCTTGGACAGGTCGAGGATTTCGTTGATGAGGTGCAGCAGGTGGTCGCCGCTGCTGAGAATCGTGGCCACGGCATCGCGATGGAACGGCGGCAGCGCACCATCACGTGAAAGGATCTGCGCATAGCCCAGGATCGCGTTCATGGGCGTGCGGATCTCGTGGCTCATGCTGGCGAGGAACTCCGATTTCGCCTGGTTCGCGGCTTCGGCCGAGGCTTCGGCGGCTTTCCGCACGGCCACTTCCTCCAGCAAGGCCTGCTCACCACGGGCCATCTCCGCCACACGCTTGGCGCTGCTCCACAGGTAGGCGCTGAACAGGCCGGTGATGAGCAGCCCCGCCGCGAGAGCAATCCAGGGCGAGGCGTTCAACTGTGCCCCGCGAAAACCAGTGGTGGGTTCAAACAACAGGGTCCAGTGACGGCCCGCCAGCTCCAGCTCAGTCTGCCACGAAGGCATGTGTGCAAGCCTTGTTCCTGCCTGTTCGTAGAGCAGGGCTCCGTCTGCCTTGTCGCGCAAAGAAAGCGCCACGCCGTTGTTGCCGGCGAAGCGCAGCGATGTTTCCACGAGGTCACCGAGGCGGAACACGGCGGTGGCAAAGCCTTGCAGGCTGGTCCGGCGTGCTTCCAATGTGGCAGGTACACCTTGATACACCGGTTCGAAGACGACGATGCCGCGTTGCGATCCCGGCTCCTGCGCCAGCCGGATGGGCGGTGTGGCGATGGGCTGGCCGGTGTCCCTGGCTTTCTCCAGCGCTGCCAGCCGCTGCGGCTCCGAGCCGACATTGAAGCCCAGCGCAGGAGCGTTCTTTTGCAGGCTCTCAAGATAAAACACCGGGAAGTACTCAGCGCGCTGGTGGTCCGGCACGCGCTTGCCCTCCGCTTCCTCGGTGAAATGAAAGCTGGTGAAGCCCTCGTCGTGGGCGCGTGCCTCCCAGGCTTCACGTTGATCATGGGCCACGCGCGGATCCCAGGCCAGGGCTTGAAGCTCGGGCTGGCGTTCCAGCGAGGCATTCACGAAACGTTGAAATTGCACGCGGCTGACATCCTCATGCGCCTCAAAAAAAGCTGTCAGGCCGTGCAGCACCTCCATGGAGCGCAGGAGCTGGCCGCGGATCACCTCGGCACGGTCTTCACCGCGGCGGCGCACGTCATCCTCCAGCCCCCGCTCGCGGTTTTTCAGCAGCAGGGAGGTCACCACTGCACTGACCAGGAGCCCGGCCAGCAGCGCACCAAGGGCAGGCACACGGGCCGGAGCGCTGAGGTGAGGGTGGTGTGGCATGAGGGGTAACCGACACCCCTGAGCACCTACCATGCCTACAATTTGCGCATGTCCATCCGCAGTGGTCGCAGCTCCCTGGCGAGCAGTGCACGCAGGGAGCGCATGAGGCGGCGGATGACGAGGCCTTGGGGCGCAAGCACCCGGATCACAAACAAATCATCCGGCAGCACGGCGAGCCCTGCCTCACACTCTGGCTCAGCCGCCAGGCATTCGCGCAGCGCCGCAATGGCTGCTGGCGCGAGGCCAGGCAGCACCATCCACACCGTGGCGCTGAAAAGCGCCGCACCGCTGCGCGAACGCAACTGCCAGCAGCGGTCTGGAGCGCCCGCCAGCAGGCGCTCCTGGGCCACGAGCTTGCCGCCGATGGTAAGGCGGGTGCGCAGGTCTAGAGAGTCGAACACCAGCGCCTCGCCGTGGGCCACTCGGCCAGGCGCAAGCAGCTCGGCGTAGAAGAGGCTGCCACCAGCTTCGACCTCAATGCGAGTCTTTTGCAGAAAAGCGGAGCCGCGCTGGGGGATCAGCCACTCCGGCTGCACCTCCAGCCAGCCGTCCGTGCTCACGTGAAAGTGCTGGTGCTGCTCGCCCGGTGGTTGATCGCGCGACAGGCGGGTGTGAATGCGCGTGGCGCTGGGCGTCGTCACCAGCATGGAGGCGCCGGGGCCTACGCTCACACGGCTGTCGAGCATGTCCCCGGCAAAGATGCCCGCCGTGGGGTTCACCCACTGCACCATCAGCACCTGGCCGTCCCAGTAGGGCTTGCTCAAATGGAAGGCGCCTTCATGCACGCGCGCGGCAAGCACAGTATGGCCGCGCGCATCCATCTCTGCCCGCAGCGACAGGCGTCCGCGCACGGTGCGTGCACTGACCTGGGCCGCCGTCACGCCGGCACCATGTCCGTGAAGAAGACGCTGTGATCCAGCCATGCGTGCAGTTCCTCGATGCCCTTGCCTGACTTCAGGTCGCTGAAAACAAAGGGGCGGTCGCCGCGTGCTTTCTTCGCGTCGCGCCGCATCATTTCCAGGTCCGCGCCGACATAGGGCGCGATGTCGATCTTGTTGATTAAGAGCAGGTCGCTGCGGGCAATCGCCGGGCCGCCCTTGCGCGGAATGTCGTCGCCCTCGCCCACGTCGATCACATAGATGAACACGTCCACCAGCTCTGGCGAGAAGGTGGCGGTGAGATTGTCGCCGCCGCTTTCCACCAGGATCACTTCCAGGTTGGGGAAGCGCATCTTCATCTCGTCGATGGCCTGCAAGTTCATGGCGATGTCGTCGCGGATGGCGGTGTGCGGGCAGCCGCCGGTCTCCACGCCGAGGATGCGCTCGGCGGGCAGCGCGCCGTGGCGGATGAGCATCTCCGCGTCCTCGCGCGTGTAAATGTCGTTGGTCACCACGGCCATGTCGAAACGGTCGCGCAGGTGCTTGCACAGGTGGATGCAGAGAGTGCTTTTGCCGGAGCCCACGGGGCCGCCGACGCCGATGCGGATGAGTTGTCGGGTCATGAAAGGAACATGCGGGCAGGCGCGGTCTCGTGCCAGGCGGCGCCAATGTCGAAGCGCGGCAGGCAGGTGCCGACTTCATCGAGCTCCATCCGCATGGCCTGGTGAACCAGGTCGGAATAGCGCTGGGTGAGGCCCGCCACCAGGGATTGCACGCCGGTCTGGCCCACGCGGATGAGTTTCAGCGAAGCCTGGGCCACCATCATCACCGTCTGGTGGGCCAGCGCCGTCATGGCCGCTGCCACCGGCACGCCCATGGCCGCGGCTTCCACGCCGGCGACCACGCATAGATGCTTGTGCGGCAGGGCGCCGGCCAGCGCCTCGATCCAGGCCAGCGAAGGCACGTTCATCGATGACGCATGCAATTTGTTAAACAACGACCAGCGCTGCACGCCCAGCCGCCGGCTGGCCTGGCGTGGCTCGGCGCCGAAGCGGGCTGCTTCACTCAGCTGGTCGAGCTCCACCAGCGGCGCCATCTCGCGGGCTGTCGCAGCCATCCACGCATGATAAAGCAGGGGCAGCTCCACAAAGCGCAGCGTGTCCACGATCTCCTGATGGAGAAAGTCGTGCAGCTCCTCCACGCTGGAGAGCTGATCGCGGCCGGTAAGCCCTTCCAGCCCGCCTGAATGCGCAAACCCGCCAATGGGGTAGGCCGAGTCCGTGGAGTGCAGCAGCAATCCCAGCCACGCAAGGCTGGCGTCGGGCTCTGGGGGGCGTGCGATGCGCATGGTTGTTAGTGTTTGTGCCACTGGCCGTCACCATGGTGATGCCACCCGGCGTCCTTGTTCGCATCACGCGGCGCGTGCGAGTGTGCGGGTGTATCACAATGGCGCGAGGGCTGAAACACATCCTGCCGTGCCTGCCAGGTCATGCCCGCGGCGGTGATGCGTTCACGAAGTGTGGGCTCCTCTGCCACCAGGATCTCACCGGGCCGCAATTCAATCGGCAGGTGCATATTGCCGAAGAACCACGCCGTGCGCGCGGCCATCAGCGGCTCATCCGGCAACGGCACCACCAGCACCGGTTCCGGAAGCTGGCGCACGCGGTAGCGCTTGCCCATGCCTTCCCAGATCACCTCGCCATGCCGCACGGGATCCACGAGCGCAAAGGCGAAGTCCGTGCCGTCCAAGGCGGCTCCGCGCCAGCGCCGGCGCGTGAGGGTGTCACGGTCGGCGGCAATGGTCAGCTCTTGCAATGACTCAGGGGAGCCGGGCAGGGCCTGTTCGATCAGCGGCATGTTTGGAAAAGCATGAGGGCTCGGATTTCAGACAAAAGGTATTCAAGCATCTTCACCGGCCGTTAGAAAAGAAAATAACGCTGGGCCATCGGCAACGAAGTGGCCGGCTCACAAGTGAGCTCCTCGCCTTCATAGCGCACCACATAGGTTTCCGGGTCCACTTCGATTTTGCCCATCGAGTCGTTAAACACCATGTCCTTCTTCGACACGGTGCGGCAGCCGCGCACCGCGGTGACGAGCTTGCGCAGGCCGAGCTTGTCTATGACGCCCTTGTCCACCGAGGACTGGCTGACAAAGGTCATGCTCGTCTTGTGCAGCGCACCGCCGAAGGAGCCGAACTGCGGCCGGTACATCGTCGGCTGCGGCGTGGGGATCGAAGCATTCGGATCGCCCATGTTGGCGCAGGCGATGAGGCCGCCCTTGAGAATTAGCTCCGGCTTCACGCCAAAGAACGCGGGCTTCCACACCACGATGTCGGCGAACTTGCCGATGGCTAGCGAGCCCACCTCGTGGGCGATGCCATGGGCCAGCGCGGGATTGATCGTGTACTTCGCCAGGTAGCGCAGCGCGCGGAAGTTGTCGGCCTCCTCATGGCCGTCGCCCTTGAGCGTGCCGAACTGGGTCTTCATCTTGTGCGCCGTCTGCCAGCAGCGGGTGATGACTTCGCCCACCCGGCCCATGGCCTGGCTGTCGCTGGAGATCATGGAGATCACGCCCAGGTCATGCAGGCGGTCCTCGGCCGCAATGGTCTGCGGGCGGATGCGGCTTTCGGCGAAGGCCACGTCCTCCGGAATGCGCGAATCCAGGTGATGGCAGACCATGAGCATGTCGAGATGCTCATCAATCGTGTTCACCGTAAACGGCCGGGTGGGATTCGTGGAAGACGGCAGCACATTGGCGAAGCCGCAGACCTTGATGATGTCCGGCGCATGACCGCCGCCCGCGCCTTCCGAGTGGTAGGTGTGGATGGTGCGGTTTTTGAAGGCCGCAATGGTGTCCTCCACAAAGCCAGACTCATTCAGCGTGTCCGTATGGATGGCCACCTGCACGTCGAGCTCGTCAGCCACGCCCAGGCAGGTGTTGATGGCTGAGGGCGTGGTGCCCCAGTCCTCATGCAGCTTTAGCCCAATGGCACCGGCATTGACCTGCTCGCGCAAAGGCTGTGGCATGGCGCAGTTGCCCTTGCCGAGAAAGCCGAGGTTCATGGGGAAGGCGTCGGAGGCCTCCAGCATCCGCGCCATGTTCCAGATGCCCGGCGTGCAAGTCGTCGCATAGGTGCCCGTCGCCGGTCCCGTGCCACCGCCGATCATGGTGGTAAGGCCGCTGGCCAACGCGTGCTCGATCTGCTGCGGACAGATGAAGTGGATATGCGTGTCGATGCCGCCGGCAGTGATGATGCAGCCCTCGCCGGCAATGACCTCCGTGCTTGCGCCGATGATCATCGGGTTGAGCTTGCCATCGGCTCCTGCGAAGACCGATCCGATGCCGCTCTGGATGCAAGGATTGCCTGCGTGGCCGATGCCAACGATGCGGCCGTGCTTGATGCCCAGGTCGCACTTGATCACACCCAGCTCGGCGTCCATCACCAGGGCGTTGGTGATCACCAGGTCCAGGCATTCAGCATCCAGGGCGACGGGCGACTGGCCCATGCCATCACGGATCACCTTGCCGCCGCCGAACTTGACTTCATTGCCGTACCCACCGCCTTCAGCGATGAGGTCGCGCTCCACTTGAACGATCAGCTCCGTGTCCGCCAGCCTTACCTTGTCGCCGGTCGTGGGGCCAAACAGCTCGGCGTATTGTCTTCGGGAAAGAGTGAGTGCCATGAGGGAAGTGCACAATGTGCAGATGAACGTTTAGCAGCCTGGGTGCCAGCTTTGAAAAATCCTGTCAGTCAAGAGCTCCCGCGACGAGGTCATTGAAACCATGCACCACACGCTGGCCCGCCAGCGCCACGAGTTCCACCTCGCGCTCGTCCCCGGGCTCGAAGCGCACGGCGTTGCCAGCCGGAATGTTGAGCCGGTAGCCGCGGGAGGCGGCGCGGTCGAACTTCAGCGCGGTGTTCGTTTCAAAGAAATGGTAATGGCTGCCCACCTGAATCGGGCGGTCGCCTGTATTGGCCACGCGCATGACCTGGGTTTTCAGGCCCGCATTGGCTTCGATGGGCGCGGAAGTGGAGTCGGGGATCAGTTCGCCGGGGATCATACGAAGAGGGACTTTAGCACGATGCGTGCAAGGCTTTCAGCAAAGATTGCAGCCGGGCCTGTGTGAGCTTTATCCGGCAATGGTATGAGGATTCCTGGGTGGCATCCCCCCATTGGCATGATCGGTGCTTGGTGGTGGGGCCGAATCCCTCACCCCACCACCGCTCCATGAAGTTAACATCCCTGCTCTGCCTCGCCTCGCTCTCCCTCGCCGGGCTCCTCACCACCTCGGCCCACGCCGAAACCCTCAAGCTTGGCTATTCCGACTGGCCGGGCTACACCGTGCTGGAAGTCGCCAAACAGAAAGGCTGGTTCAAGGAAGCCGGCGTGGACGTCGAACTGACCTGGTTTGACTACCTGCCTTCCCTCGACGCGTTCTCTGCCGGCAAGATCGACGGCGTCTGTGTTGTCGCCTCCGATGCGCTCGTGAACGGTGCCAATGGCGCCAAGAGCAAGCTCATCGCCATCCTGGACTACAGCGAAGGCAGCGATGCCATCGTGGGCAAGCCGGGCATCAATTCGATCAAGGACCTGAAAGGCCAGAAAGTCGGCGTGGAGCTCACCCTGGTGGAGCATCTGCTGCTGCTGAAGGCCCTGGAGGTCAATGGCATGAAGCAGTCCGACGTGGAGCTGGTGAACACCCCCACCAACGAAACGCCGCAGACGCTGGCCTCCGGCAAGGTGGCCGCCATCGGCGCCTGGTATCCCTCCTCCGGCCAGGCCTTGAAGCAGGTCGCGGGCTCGAAGAAGCTCTTCTCCAGCGCTGATGCCAAGGGCCTGATCTATGACGTGCTCGCCGTCAGCCCCACCAGCTATGCCAAGCACAAAGAAGACTGGGCCAAGGTGGTGAAGATCTACTACAAGTGCGTGGCTTACCTGCAGGATCCGGCGACTAAGGAAGACGCCATCAAAATCATGGCCGCCAAGGTCGGCGCAGATGTGGCCGACTACACCTCCAACGTGCCCGGCACCCACTTCCTCACCGTCAAGGAAGCCAAGGCCGCGTATAAGAAGGGCGAGAGCCTGAGCTCGATCTACGGCTCCATGGCCGTGGCTAACAAGTTCTGTCTCGACAACAAGGTGTACAAGGAGTCGCAGAAGCCTGCGAGCTACCTGCTGCCCGGCGTGGTGGAAGCGCTGAAGTAATCAGGCCGCCCGGCAAAACCTCTCACCACACACCTCATCATCATGGCGCATCGAGACTGGCTGGGATTGAAGCAGGAGCTGCCGTATTCGCGGAAGCTTCAGCTCACTCTGCTTTCCTTTCTCGCACCGCTGATCCTGTGGAGTGTGGTGAGCTATGTGCCGTTCATCTGGCATCCTTTGGTCCACATCACCGCCCCCGGTGATGTGGACTACTTTACCGAAGACATGGAGGTGCCCTCGGCTGACTTTGTCCGCGAGACGGCGAAGGTGAAGGCCGGCGGCGGTGCCCTGCCGGAAGGCTATGCGGTGAACCCTGTCTATCTTCCCGCTCCACATCGCGTCGCGCGCGCCTTCTACACCGCCTTCACCACCGAGCCGCGCCTGCAGGGTGAGCCCTGGCTGCATCAGAGCCTGGGGCACAGCATCAGCACCATCTGCCTGGGCTTTCTTATCTCTTCCCTTTTCGGCGTGCCGCTGGGCATCTTGTGCGGCTCTTATCGCTTTTTCTCGAGGTTGCAGGAGCCGTTCATTGAGTTCTTCCGCTACCTGCCCGCGCCGTCCTTCGGTGCTCTTTGTGTCGCCGTGCTTGGCATTGATGACGGCCCCAAGGTGGCGATCATCTTCATCGGCACCTTCTTCCAGCAGGTGCTGGTCATTGGCAACACCGTGCGCAAGGTGGATCCCGCACTGATCGAGGCTGCACAAACGCTTGGCGCCAAGGGCTGGAAACTGGTGCGCCGCGTCATCATCCCGGCTTCCATCGCCGATGTTTATACCGACATGCGCATCCTTCTCGGCTGGGCGTGGACTTATCTTATTGTCGCCGAGGTCGTCGGCACCATGTCCGGCATCACTTACTTCATCAACCAGCAGGCGCGTTACCGGAACTTCGACAACGTCTATGCCGCGATCATGATGATTGGTATCATCGGCTTCACTTCGGACCTGACGCTGGCCTGGATTGGCCGCGTGATCTTCCCCTGGAAGCGCAGCGGGCGCAACGCCAAGGCGAAGAGCTCGTTCCTTGCCCGGCTCTGGCCGAAAAAGGCCGCCACCATTCCCGCCGAAGCATGAGCACCAAGGAACTCACCATCCCCGACTACCGCAGCCTTTCGCCGGAAGTGGCGGCCCGCTTCGAGCGCATCCGCCAGCGGCCCGTGATCCTGAGCGTGAAAAACTTGCAGAAGAAGTTCGGTGCCAACGGTTCCACCCGCACCGTGTTCGACGGTGTCTCGCTCGACATTCACCGGCGCGAGTTCATCTGCGTGATCGGCCCCTCCGGCTGCGGCAAGTCCACCCTCATCCGCATGGTCGCCGGCCTCGATGAAGCCAGCAGCGGCGAGATCCTGCTCAATGGTGAGGCCGTTACTGGTCCCGGGCCCGACCGCGGCATGGTGTTTCAAGGCTACACGCTGTTCCCCTGGCTGACGGTGAAGCGCAACGTCATGTTCGGTCTGGAAATGCGCGGCCGCACCGGTGCGGCGGTGGAGAGCGAGGCGCGCCAGTGGCTCGACATGGTGGGCCTGGCGAAGTTTGAGGACTCCTACCCGCATGAGCTTTCCGGCGGCATGAAGCAGCGCGTGGCCATCGCCCGCGCCCTGGCCAATGAGCCGCGCATCCTGATCATGGATGAGCCCTTCGGCGCGCTCGATGCCCAGACCCGCTGCCAGATGCAAAGCTACCTCCTGCAAATCTGGAAAAAGGTGGACGTGACCATCCTGTTTGTGACGCATGACCTGGAGGAGGCTTCCTATCTCGCCGACCGCATCTTGGTGATGGGCTCCAACCCCGGCCGCGTGGTGGAGTTCATCGACAATCCCGTGCCCCGCCCGCGCAGTCCCGAACAGTTTGTGTCGCCCGAATATCTCTCGCTCAAGCTGCGGCTCGAAGAACTCATTCATCCGCCCGTGCATGCCGATGAAGAGGACAAGCTGCCCATGGTCAAGATGACCACGGCGGGAGACGAGGTGGAGTGAACTGCTAAAGCAATGGCGCTGACACCATCTTGGTGTTACAGACAGCCCGGAGTTATCCCTACCCCTATGAGCATCTTCGGTCCTTCCTATCACGATGTCTGGCAGGCTTTCAGCGAGGAGGTGGGTGGGACGTTCGAGCGCGGCGGGTTCGCGAAGGCCTCCAAGATGCGGGTCGGTGAAGGGCCGTTCACCATCGCGCTGGAGACTTACACCATCTCATCCGGTGAAGATTCGGACACCTACACGCGGTTTCGCGCCTACTTCCGGGAGCAGGGCGCGCTGCGGTTCGGCGCTGGTCGCCGCAGCTTTCTGAGCAAGATCGCAGCGCTGTTTGGCAAGCGCTATGTAACCACCGGCCACGCGGCCTTTGACGAGGTCATGGTGCTGTGGGGCAATGACGAAGAGCAATTGAAGGCCTACTTCAATGACGCACGGTTCTGCCAGCTCCTGGCGGAACTGCGTCCTTACCAGCTCAGCATCGCCCGGAACAAGCCCCTGCTCGGGCCCCAGCTTCCCGAGGGTGTGGTGGAATTCTGCTTGCTGCATGACAAGCTCGTGAAGGAGCCGGAGCGCCTGCGGAAGCTGCTGGAAGTGATGCGGCTTGCTCTTCAGCGCCTGGTCAAGGTGGGTATCGCGGTGAACGTGGATCCCGGCTTGGCGCCTTGATCATGCGGTGCATATGACGCCGCTTGGGCAGGGGTATGAGCCCTGTTGGCGGCTGGTTCGTTTCGTGCTTGCGGCAGGCATTCATGTCTGACCACCAGCAAGTGAAGAACCACCCCGTTCTTGTCGAGCATCTGTCTTGGCGCGCCCTGGCGGAGCTTCAAGCCGCGGGCGGCGACATGCTTGTCCTGCCCGTCGGTGCCACGGAGCAGCACGGGCCGCACCTGCCGGTGAACACGGATACCGCCATCGCCGCCGCAGTGTGCGCCGGGGCTTCGGCACTGACCGGTGTGCCGGTGCTGCCAGCGCTGGCTTACGGCGTCTCCGTCGGCCATACAGACAAGTGGCCTGGCACCTTCTCCCTGGATCATGAAACGCTGGTGGCCACGATCCGCCAGCTTGCGTCCTGGGCGCTGCGCACGGGCTGGAAGCGCCTGCTCATTGTGAACGCCCACTTTGGCAACGACGCATCGTTGCGCGTGGCTGTTGACCGCATTCGCACCGACTACTTGGGTCAAATCCAAGTGGGGCTGAAGAACACTTACCAGCTTTCGCCGGAGATCTGGAATTACTTCATCAGCGACGCGGAAGACCTGCATGCGAACCGCGCGGAGACCGATCTCATGCTGCACATCGCGCCTGCCACTGTGCGCATGGACTGGGTGGAAGATGATCCCGACCGCACAGCGGGCCTGGTGTTCAGCTATCCCGTTTCGCAAACGAGTTTAAACGGCATCACCGGCCGGCCCTCGCTGAGTTCTGCCGAGAAGGGTGCGCAACTGCTTGCCGAGATGGCCGAAGCCCTTGCCCGCCTGCTGCGCCGTGCCGCCACCGAACAGCCTCCGCTCGATGCCGCCCATTGGAAATCTCATCTCACCCATCCATCCTCATGAAAACCGACGCTGAACTCTCCGCCATCCGCGACTCCCTCAAGGCCAAGGGGGTCAAATACTGCATTGGTGCCTACGTGGACATCCACGGCGTGCCCAAAGGCAAGGTCGTGCCCGTGGACCACTTCCTGCATTTCGCGCACGGCTCCGAACTCTACACGGGCTATGCGCTCGACGGCCTGGGCCAGAGCCCCAATGATGACGAGATCGCTTCATTGCCGGACGTGGATTCCATCATCCAACTTCCCTGGCAAAAAGAGGTGGCGTGGATGCCGGCGGACAACACCCTGAAAGGCGAGCCCTACGAAGTGAACACGCGTGTGGCCTTGAAGGAGGTGCTGAAACAAGCCGCCGACATGGGCCTGGGCATGAACCTGGGCATCGAGTGCGAAGTCTTCGTGCTGCGCCACACCGCCGATGGCAGGCTGGAGGTGCCTGGCCGGGATGACAACCTCGTCAAGAGCTGCTACGACGTGAAGCGCTTCATGGACCGCTTCACCTGGCTGGACAAGGTGGCGACCACGATCAACGACCTGGGCTGGGACCTCTATTCCTTCGACCATGAGGACGCGAGCTCGCAGTTCGAGTTCGACTTCAAGTACAGCGATGCGCTGACGATGTGCGACCGGTATATCTTCTTCCGTTACATGGCCAAGCAGTACGCGGCGGAGGAAGGGCTGATCGCCACCTTCATGCCCAAGCCCTTCGCTGACAAGACCGGCAACGGCGCGCATTTTAACATGTCGATGTACGACTTGAAGAGCGGCACCAATCTCTTCGCCCGCCCGCATGAGGACGATCCGCGTGGCCTGGGCATCAGTGACATGGCGTATCACTTCATTGGCGGCGTGCTGAAGCACGGCCGCGCCCTGTGCGCCACCTTTGCACCCACGGTGAACAGCTACAAGCGCCTGGTGCGCCGTGGCCTGATGTCCTACTACAGCTGGGCGCCCGTGTTCAACAGCTACGGCCGCAACAACCGCACCAACTCCGTGCGCGTGCCCATGGCCGGCGGCCGCGTGGAATCACGCAATGCGGATGCGGCCTGCAATCCGTATCTTGCCGCCACGCTGGTGCTTGCCGCCGGCCTGGAAGGCATTCGCGAAGGCATCGATCCAGGCGGCTCCAATGAGGACAATCTCTATGCGCTCAGCGAGGCCGAACTGAAGGCGCGCGGCATCCAGGAACTGCCGCGCACCCTCGATGAGGCGGTGCGCGCTTTCGCAGAAGATCCGTTTGTGGAGGCCACACTGGGGCCCGAGCTGCGCAAGGAGTTCATCACCTACAAGAGCGAGGAATGGCTGCAATATCACCAGCGCGTGAGCCAGTGGGAGATTGATCAGTACGCACGGCTGTTCTGAGCGCGACATCGACTTGATGCCCGGCCAGGCCATGGAATTTCGCGGCAGCGTTTTGGAGTGCGGTGGCAAGCGATAGCGCGCCACCGCTTTGGCCGGAGCGTGGGGCTCTAAAATGTCTGTCCAAGAGAATGGCGGAGCTCCGGCATTGCCGCTGGGAGAAGAAGCATTGGCGGCCTCTCAAAGCGGTGTCGCGCTATCGCTTGCCACCGCACTCCAAAACGCTGCCGCGACACTCATGAGCACAAATGAAAGTTCATTTGTGCGGTATGAAGCAATGTCGCAATCGTGTGAGGAATGCACCTCCAGCCCATCCCTGGCACGGGACTAGCTATGCCGCTGTCCCGATGTCACACCCGGCGAAGTTCATCACGTTTTGCGCAGCCTGCGAGGGCGCGGTGATGGACATTCGCGGCTGGCTTCAGCGTGTGGGGGTGACTGTTTATTGCAATGTGTTCCTTGGATGTCTGGCGCTGGTTTGCCGACCAATGCCCTGATCTTTTTCCATCCTTTGAACCGTTGCCCGCCATGACTTTGACTGCTGAACCTTTTGCTGCCCGCGTGCAGCCACCGTACTCCCCGCGCACCAAGGTGCGCAGCTCCCTTCCCGCCTGGACCGTTGACCAAATCCAGGCCGAAATCCGCCGCATCGCCGCCCTGCCGCTGGCCCAGGCCACCACGCTGCCTTCGCAGGCCTACACCAGCCAGGAATTCTTTGACTGGGAGGTGGACCATCTCTTCCGCAACGACTGGCTGCCGCTGGCCCATGTGTCGCAACTGCCCGCCGCCGGCGATTTCTTGAACATCGACCTGCTGGGTGAGCCACTGATCGTGGTGCGCGGCAAGGAGGGCAGCATCCGGGTGCTCTCGCGCATCTGCCCGCACCGGGCCATGGACATCATGCCGGAAGGCTTTGGCTACGGCGGCCATGGGCTTGGTGATGCGAAGGAAGGGCAGCCGGGCTGCGGCCATACGCGCCTGTTCATGTGCCCGTATCATGCCTGGACCTTTGAGCTCGACGGCCGGCTGAAAGGCTCGCCTGAGATGCAGCAGACGGAGTGCTTTGAACGCGATGCCTGGGGCCTGAAGGAGTTCCGCTGCGAAGTGTGGAACGGCCTGGTCTTTGTGAACCTGGACGGCACCGCATCTTCTCTCGGTGAACGGCTCGCGGACCTTGAGAGGGTGCTGGCCCCGTGGGGCATCGACGAGATGAAGATGGCGATCCAGATGGAATGGGACTGCCCTTTCAACTGGAAGGTGCTGGTGGAGAACTTCATGGAGTCCTACCACCACATCGGCGCGCATGCGAAGACGCTGCAGCCGATGATGCCGGCGCGCGAGACGTGGAACGAGCAGGAGCGGCCGCATTACATTCGTGCGCATCTGCCTGTTAAACCTTCACGACGTGTGGAGATGATCGAAGCGGAGGCGCGCGGGGAACTTGTGCACGGCCTGCCGCCCATTGCCGGGCTGCCCGATGCGGCACGGTACGAGTGGAATCTCTTTTGCATTCATCCGCTGGTGCTTGTCTCCGCCAATCCGGACCGCGTGATCTTTTATCGCATGCAGCCGCTGGGCCCTGACCGGTTGCGCCTGCTGACCACCACCCTGGTGCCTGCCACGACCATGGAGCACGCGGACTGGCCCGGCATGCGCGAGCGCGAGACAGCACGGCTGCGGGATTTCCATCTGGAGGACATGGAGGTGTGCACCGCCGTGCAGCGCGGCTTCTACGGCAGCGGCTATCAGCGCGGCCGGCTCAGCTACCTCGAGATGTCCGTCTGGCTGGTGCAGCGTTTCCTGGCCGCGCGCATCGACGGCACCTGGCCGACGCTCGACAGCCCCGGAGCTCCTTCCCAACGCCCCGCATGACATGCAACGCAAAACCTACCATCCCCCAACCCTCAACCCACATGCCGCCGCTCCATGTTTAGGTTGATCAAGAAAGTGGCAGTCGTTACTGGCGGTGCGTCCGGCATTGGTCGGGCCATCGTCGAACGCTTCCTCCAGGCCGGCGCCAAGGTGCTGCTGGTGGACCGGCAGGAGGCGCATACCACGGGCGCTGTGTTTCACCGCGCGGATGTGTCCAGCGAAGAGTCTGTGCGCGGCATGCTGGAGCGCGCGCAAAGCGAGTTCGGCCATGTCGATATCCTGGTGAACAACGCCGGCATTCAACCGCTGGGCGTGAGCTTCAATGATCTGACACCGCAGCTCCTTCAGCGCACCATGGAGGTGAACGTGCACTCAGTCGCCTATGGCATCAAGCATGGCGGGCAGCTCCTGCGTCCGGGCGGCCGCATCATCAACACGGGCTCCTTCGTGGGGCTCATTGGCTCGCCATCAGGTACCGCGTATTCGATGTCCAAATCCGCGGTGGTGCACCTCACCAAGCTTGGCGCCATTGAGCTGGCGGGAAAGGGCATCACGGTGAACTGCGTGTGTCCCGGCACGGTGCTCACGCCGGCAGTGACGGACATTCCCGACAATCCCGAGATCCCCTTTGTGAGCCGGTCCACGCCGCTGGGCCGGCTGGCAAGGCCGGAGGAGATCGCCGCGGTGTTCCATTTCCTGGCTTCCGATGACGCGAGTTACGTCACCGGTGCGGTAATCCCCGTGGATGGCGGCATCACGGCAGGCTGGGCCGAGTATCCTCTCACGCCGCCGGCCAATGTGTCGGGGGGGCGCTGGAATGATTGAGCTGCCGGAAATGGTGCGCATTCCCGCCGGATCCTTCGTCATGGGCTCGGCGGGCGATGGCGACCGCTTTGCCAATGCCACCGAACGCCCGGCATGTGAAGTGACCGTGGAACGCGCCTTTTCGGTTTCGAGGTTCCCCATCACGGAGGCGCAGTGGCGCGCTTTTGAAGGTTCCGGGCCGTCTTCATCGCTGCCGGTTGTGGGAGTGAGCTGGCATGATTCGCGAGATTTTGCGGTGTGGCTCGCGGCCCGTTCCGGCAAGGCTTTCCGCCTGCTCACGGAGGTTGAGTGGGAATACTGCTGCCGCGCGGGAACGACGACGATCTTTGCCACCGGCGACGTGGTGGAGCCCTGGCAGGCGAACTGCCTTTACGACGAGCACGGCCTCAAGACCGGTCCCGGCGGCCGCACCACCGCCGGCACTTTTCCGCCAAACGCGTTCGGGTTGGAGGACATGCATGGCAACGTTTGCGAATGGGTGGCTGATGCCTGGCGGCCTGCCCACGATGCGCCGGAGGACGAGCGCTACCGCACCATTCGCGGCGGCGCGTGGGATTACATGCCGCGATTGCTGCGCAGCGCCTGGCGTGATTTTGCAGCCCCGGAAACACAACGCGACAACCTGGGCTTCCGGGTGGCCTGCGGCCTTTGAATCATGTTCTCCCCGCCTCCACGTTTCCTTTGGCCGGATGGCGCCCGCTGCGCTTTCATGCTCTGCTTTGATGTCGATGGCGAGACCACGGCGCTGTCGGAAGATCCCGCACTGGCATCGCGTCTCACCACCATGTCGCAGTGCGAGTATGGTCCGAATGTGGGCGTGCCGCGGCTGCTCGGCCTGCTGGATCATCTTCAGGTGCCGGCCACTTTCTTTGTGCCTTCGTACATCGCGGAGAAGCATCCGTGCATGATGCAGACGATTGTTAGTCGGGGCCATGAAATCGGCGCGCACGGGCACCTGCATGAGAAGCTGGCCCACCTTTCACCTGAACAGGAGCGGGCGGTGCTGGAGCAAAGCCTGGAGGTGCTGGAGCGCATCACCGGCCGGATGCCTGCGGGTTATCGCGCGCCCTGGTTTGAAATCAATCCGGGCACACCGGACCTCCTGCACGAGTACGGCTTTCTCTACAATGCCAGCCTCATGGGTGATGACGTGCCCTATGTCCACGGCAATGGACTTGTCGAGATCCCCGGCCAGTGGCTGCTGGAGGACTGGGAGCAGTTCGCCTTCAATGCGGAGCCCGCCTGGGGCGTGATGCCGGAAAACTGCGCCAAGGTCTTCGACCTGTGGTGGCGCGAGTTTGAGGCGATGCACGATTTTGGCTGCTGCTTCGTGCTCACCCTGCATCCCTGGCTCAGCGGGCGGCCTTCGCGTGTGCGGCTCCTTGAGGAGCTGCTCACCCGGGCGATGGAAAAAGGCGGCGTGTGGTTTGCCCGTGGCAGCGAGATCGCGGCCTATGTGCGCGATCATCCCGAGGCGCGGCGGGAGGTGAACTTCGACCACGCATGAAGCCGCGCTTCTTTGTATCCTGCTGGGGCAATGAGGTGGATGTAGCCGGGGCTTTGTCGCTTGCAAAACAATGGCAGGCCGATGGCATCGAAGGTCCGGTGCCATCGGATGAGGCCTCGCGCCAGTCGCTGCTGGCAAGGGGTGGGGAGGTTCCGTGGATCGCCGAGGTGGCGACAGGGGGCGGCTATGTGCCACGGCCTCGTCTCACGGTTGAAGAACACCTGCATGACCTGCGGCGCTTGATCGAGGGGAGCCTGCCTTTTTCGCCCTTGCTGGTGAACGTGCTGGCAGGCAGCGATGCGTGGCCCTTTCGCGACAAGCTGCGCTTTTATCAGCAAGCACTGGCCATGGAAGCCGAACTTGGCGTGCCCTTGTCCTTCGAAACCCATCGCAGCCGGCCCACATTTCATCCCTGGGTCGTGCGCGACCTTTTGCTGGAGCTGCCGAACCTGCGCCTGACATGTGATTTCAGCCACTGGTGCGTGGTGTGCGAGCGCCTAGTCCTGGACGACGAGCCGGAACTGCTGGAGCTGTGTGCCCGTCACGTCCGCCATGTGCATGCCAGGGTGGGCTATGACCAGGGGCCCCAAGTGCCCGACCCGCGGGCGCCTGCCTTCGCGCTGGTGGTGGAGGCGCACCTGCGTTGGTGGCGACGATTGGCGCAGGCCAGCCCGGGGCTTACCTTCACGCCCGAATCAGGCCCCGACGGCTATCAGCAGTGCGAGCCTTTCAGTCAGCGGCCGCTGGCGGACCTGCGTGAGGTCAATGCGTGGATGATGCAGCGCCTGCGCGATGTGATGACGGCAGCGTAATCGTCATACGATTGGCCTGAAAACTCATACGCATGGCTTGTTCGCTGCTAGAGGGTTAAAGTGCCTTCATGAGCGACGACCCGTCCAAAGAAAACGCCCACCGCATCACCATCTCGCTGCCGGACCCTGTGTTCCAGCAGTTCGAGGAGCTGATGGAGGAGCGCGGTTTTCAGAATCGTTCCCAGGCCATCGCCGAGGTGCTGTCGCAGCACATCGCGGACTACTACAGCCTGAAAGGCAACCGCATGATGGCGGGCACGATCACGCTCTTCTACGACCACAAGCGGCCCGGGCTGAAGCAGCAGATCGCCGACATCCAGCACGAGAACATCCGCGAGGTGATCAGCTCGCTACACGTGCTGCTGGAGAACAGCAACACCATGGAGGTGATCCTGGTGCAGGGACCTGCGAAGCGGCTGCGCCAGATAGCTAACAAGCTGCTGGCATGCAAAGGCGTGCTGGCCGGGCGGCTGAATCTTTCCCGCACCCTCATGCCACCGATCCACACTGCCTCCGAAGAGCAGACCGAGACCCCTTCATGACCCCGATTTATCATACCGAACTCACCGGCGCCGGCATGTGGTCACGCATCGTCGGACGGCACAAGACGCTGCGCCTCACCGCCCTGGAGGAGGGCGCGAACGTGGGCATGCTGCTGTATCACGCCACCGAACGCTACGAGCGCTACAACATGCCCGACACGCTGAAGGGCCAGCACATCTTTTATCTGCGTGCCCCGTATTGCCTGCATTCGGACATGGGCCGTCTCTTTGCCTCCATTACCCAGGACACTGCGGGCTGGCATGACACGGTCTGCGGGGCAGGGGATGCGGAGCTGGTGGCGCAACGCTACGGCGACAAGAACTTCCAATCGGCGCGCAACGACTTCTATCGCAATGCCCGCGAGTGCTTCCTCATTGAGCTGGCGAAGTGGGGCCTGGGTGAGCGCGACCTGGTGCCGAACTTGAACCTGTTCAGCAAGGTGGTGGCCGATGATGAAGGCCGGCTTAGTTTTGTGAACGGCCATTGCAAGGAGGGTGACTTCATCGACCTGCGCTTCGAAATGGACACGCTGGTGGTGCTCAACACCTGCCAGCACCCGCTCGATCCAGATACAGTGTATCACCCACGGAAGGTGAAGCTGGAGGTGTTCAAGACTCTGCCGCCCGCCGCCGATGATCCGAGCTTCACCGTGCGGCCGGAGAACGCCCGCGCCCTGCGCACCACTGAGGACTTTTACCTGCTCGCCCATGACTGAATCTTCCCGCAATCCCGCCCATGCCCTGCACGATGAGGTCGTGCTGGCAGGCGACCACTGGCTTCACGAGATCAAGGCGGGCCAGGCCTTCCGCATCGAGGACATGGAGGGCAACCAGGCCGCCGACACCTTGTTCTACAACGCGCACGATCCACTGGACCGCTACAGCGCGAGCGACACCATCCGCCGCCAGGCCGCGCTGTACCTCACCACCGGCACCAGGCTGATCTCAACGCGCGGCCACACACTGCTTACCATCGTGTCCGACACTTGCGGACGCCACGACACCCTCGGCGGAGCCTGCTCGCGGGAGAGCAACGTCATGCGCTATGCGCCGGAGAAGGAGCCCATGCACGCCTGCCGCGACAGCTTTCTCTGTGGCGTGCATGCCTGGCATCGCGACCTGGGCAAGCGTGACATCACCTGCAACATCAACTTCTTCATGAACGTGCCGGTGACACCGGAAGGCGGCCTTTCCTTTGCCGACGGCGTCTCCGGCCCCGGCCGCTATGTCGAGATGGTAGCGGACATGGACGTGATGTGCCTGATCTCCAACTGCCCGCAGCTCAACAATCCTTGCAACGCTTACAACCCCACGCCTGTGCGCGTGCTCATCTGGGACAAATGAAGGTGCTCATTGCTAACCGCGGCGTGATCGCCTGCCGCATCATCCGCACGGCGAAGAAACTGGGCATCAAGACTGTCGCCTTGTACTCGGAGGCCGATGCTGGCGCGCCGCATGTGCAGCAGGCGGATGAAGCCATATGCCTTGGGCCCGCACCAGCGCGCGAGAGCTACTTGGCGGTGGACAAGATCATGGCAGCGATCCGTGAAACGGGTGCCACGGCCGTGCATCCAGGTTATGGCTTCCTGAGCGAGAACGCTGACTTTGCCAGGGCGTGTGAAGACTCGGGCGTTGCCTTTGTCGGTCCCACGCCGGACCAGATCGTGGGCTTCGGCTTGAAGCACCGGGCACGCGAGATTGCCGAGCAATGCGGCGTGCCGCTGCTGCCGGGCACCAAGCTGCTGGCCACCGTGGAGGAGGCCGTGGAAGCCGCCAAACGCATCGGTTATCCGGTGATGCTGAAGAGCACGGCGGGCGGGGGCGGCATCGGCATGCGCGTGTGTGAAGATGAGGCGATGCTTGTCGAAAGCTACGAGACGGTGGCACGGCTGGGCCGGAACAACTTCAATGACGGCGGCGTGTTCCTGGAGAAGTTCGTGCGCAAGGCGCGGCACATCGAGGTGCAGCTCTTTGGCGATGGCAAAGGCCGCGTCGCGGCCCTGATGGAGCGCGACTGCTCGGCCCAGCGGCGCAACCAGAAGGTGATTGAAGAAACACCCGCTCCAGGATTGAAGAAGGAGGTTAGGCGGGCCTTGCGCGATGCCGCACGGAAGCTGGGCGAAGCGGTGCAGTATCGCTCCGCGGGCACGGTGGAGTTTGTCTATGATGCGGAGACGGGCGAATTTTACTTCCTGGAGGTGAACACGCGCCTGCAAGTGGAGCATGGGGTCACGGAAGAGATCTATGGCATTGACCTTGTGGAGTGGATGCTGCGTCTGCCGCAGGGCGACGCCTCGTTCCTCGACAACGTGCCCGAGCCCTCGGGCCATGCGGTGCAGGTGCGGGTGTATGCGGAGGATCCGAACAAGAACTTCCAGCCGTCATCGGGCCTGCTGACACGGGCTTCCTTTCCTGCTGACATCCGTGTGGAAACCTGGGTGGAGGCGGGCACGCAGGTGTCGGCTTATTACGATCCGCTGCTGGCCAAGCTCATCACGTATGCGCCTGATCGGCAGTCTTGTTTAGATCGTATGGCGGCGGCGCTGGATGGCTCGTGCATCGCGGGCATCGAGAGCAACCTGCGCTTCCTGCGCGCGGTGGTGGATCATCCGCCCTTCCGCGAGGGCAGCCTGACGACTCGGCTCCTCGACGGCTTCACCTTTTCACCGCGCACCTTCGATGTGCTGGAGCCTGGTGCGATTACAACGGTGCAGGATGCCGCCGGCCGCCTGGGCTGCTGGAACGTGGGCGTGCCGCCCTCGGGGGCGATGGATGCGGCATCGCTGAGGCTGGCTAACAAGCTGGTAGGAAACAACGCTGGCAGCGCGGCGCTGGAGATCACCATGGTGGGCCCGGTGCTGCGGTTCAATCATGCCGCGACCATCGCTCTCGCGGGCGCGGAATTCAGTGTATCACTCAACGGTGAGCCGGTGAAAATGCATCACGCCGTGGAAGTTCCGGCTGGCGCGGTGCTGAAGGTGGGCCGCATCGGCGGCAAGGGCGTGCGGTGCTACCTGGCGGTGGCGGGTGGCATTGATGTACCGGAGTACCTTGGCAGCCGCTCCACCTTTACACTGGGCGGCTTTGGCGGCCATGCAGGCCGGGCCTTGCAAGTGGGCGATGTCCTGCCGTTTGGAGAAACTGCGGAGTTGCATCTGGGCCCCACGGCACTGATGGGCGGAACGCCGGCCTTCACCAATGAATGGGCCGTGCGCGTGCTGTATGGACCGCATGGCGCACCGGATTTCTTCACGGCGAAGGACATGGAGATGTTCTTCTCCACGGACTGGAAGGTGCACTACAACTCCAACCCCACCGGCATCCGTCTCATTGGCCCCAAGCCGGAATGGGCGCGGAATGATGGCGGCGAGGCAGGCTTGCACCCTTCGAACATTCACGACAATGCCTATGCCATTGGTGCGGTGGATTTCACCGGCGACATGCCGATCATTCTCGGGCCCGACGGGCCAAGCCTTGGAGGCTTTGTCTGCCCGGCGGTCATCATTCATGCCGACCTTTGGGTCATGGGCCAGTTGCGCCCTGGCGATACGGTGCGCTTTGTGCCGGTCACCCATGCGGACGCTGAAGCCGCAGGCCATGAAGCTGAAGCAGCCATCACTGACTGGCGCTATCCCGTGACCATCGCGAAGCCGGAGCATGCGGTGATGCCCACGGAGTCGCCCATCGTGGCAAGCAGCGCGGATGTGTGTTTCCGCCAGCAGGGCGACCGCTATCTTCTTGTCGAGTATGGTCCTCTGGTGCTGGACCTGGACCTGCGCTTCCGTGTGCATGCGCTGATGCAGCGGCTGGAAGCCAGGAAGCTGCCGGGCATCATCGACCTCACACCCGGCATCCGCTCCTTGCAGATTCACTTTGATCCGCTGGCTTTGCCACGGCAGCGGTTGATGGACGAGCTGCAAGTCTTGGAAGGCGAAGCTGGTTCGCTGGAAGATTTTGAGGTGCCCTCGCGCATCGTGCATCTGCCGCTGTCCTGGGACGATCCGGCCACGCGGCTGGCGATCGAGAAGTACATGCAGTCCGTGCGGCCGGATGCGCCGTGGTGCCCGAGCAACATCGAGTTCATCCGCCGGATCAACGGGCTGCAAAACATCGAGGAGGTGAAGCGCATCGTGTTCGATGCCAGCTACCTGGTAATGGGTCTGGGCGATGTGTACCTCGGCGCGCCGGTGGCCACGCCGCTTGATCCGCGTCACCGGCTGGTGACGACCAAGTACAACCCCGCACGCACCTGGACACCGGAAAACGCGGTGGGCATCGGCGGCGCCTATATGTGCGTCTATGGCATGGAGGGGCCGGGCGGCTACCAGTTCGTTGGCCGCACGGTGCAGATGTGGAACACCTGGCGGCAGACCCAGGACTTCAAGGAAGGCCGGCCCTGGCTGCTGCGGTTCTTTGACCAGATCCGCTTTTATCCCGTGAGCGGCGAGGAGCTGCTGGAGATGCGGGCGGCCTTCCTGCGCGGCGGCTTCCAGTTGAAGACCGAAGAGACCACCTTCCGCCTGCGCGACTACCATGCTTTCCTGGCCGCGAATGCCGATGGCATCGAATCCTTCCGGCAAACCCAGCGCCAGGCCTTCCAGGAGGAGCGCGAACGCTGGAAGGCGGCGGGCTCGGACTATGCCACGCCTTCCTCCGACTTCGGCGAGGAACAAACGCAGCAGGCCGATGAGATCCCCGAAGGGGCCGAGATGGTGTATGCGCCGCTCTCGGGCAACCTGTGGAAGGTACTGGTGAAACCCGGCGACGCGGTGACGGCAGGCCAGCCGGTGGCGATCATCGAGGCGATGAAAATGGAGACCTCTTTGGGAAGTCCGTGTGCCGGGGTGGTGCAGAACGTGCTGGCGCAAGAAGGCCGGCCGGTGACCGCGGGCAAGGGCATCGTGGTCGTGCAGGCCGCCAGCTAATTCATTTTCATGGACTCTCCCACCTTCGATCAAGCCCGGGCGCGCATTGCCGCCGACTCGGACAATCCCGCCTGGATTCACCTCGCTGACCATCCCGCACCGGCTGTTTCTGGAGGCCCGTTGAGCGGTGTGCTCTTTGGTGTGAAGGATAACATCGACGTGCGGGGAATGCCGACCACGGCGGCCTGCCCATCATTTGCCTACGAGCCTGCGGAATCGGCAACGGTGGTGCAACGTTTGGTCGATGCTGGTGCGGTACCTATGGGCAAGACGAACCTGGACCAGTTTGCCACCGGGCTAGTGGGCACGCGGTCGCCGTATGGGGTGTGCCACAATGTGTTTGCGCCGGAGTATCTTTCCGGCGGCTCCAGCTCCGGTTCGGCGGTGGCCGTGGCACGCGGTCATGTGGCCTTTGCGCTGGGCACTGATACCGCAGGCTCGGGCCGCGTGCCAGCGGCCTTGAACGGCCTGGTAGGCTACAAGCCGACCAAGGGCCTGATCAGCACCCGCGGCGTGGTGCCCGCCTGTCGTTCGTTAGACTGTGTGTCGGTGTTTTCGCGCACGGTGCATGAGGCGATGGAGGTCGCGCACATCGTGCGAGGTCTCGATGAGCGCGACCCATTTTCAAGAGTGATGCCAGCGGATTCGCCAGCCACGGCCACGTGGGCTGATGCAGTGGTGGGCCTGGTGCCGGAGAGTTATCTGCAAGCCAGCTGTTCGGCGGAAGTGAACGCCTTGTACGGCCAGGCTGTGGCGAAGCTTGAGGCGCTGGGCGCGAAGACCGTGGCGATTGATTACACGCCCTTCGCCGCTGCCGCGAAGCTGCTCTACGAAGGCCCCTGGGTGGCGGAACGCTATGCGGCCGTGGGCGAGTTCATCGATGGCAATCCCGAAGGATTGGACCCCACCGTGGCAGCGATCATCCGCGGGGCACGTGACTCGAAGGCCGTGGATGCCTTCAAGTCCTTCTACCGGCTGCAGGAGCTGGTGGTCCAGGCCAAGACAGAATGGGCCAAAATGCAGGTGCTGCTGGTGCCCACCTTCCCCGCGCTCTATTCCATTGCCGAGGTAATGGCCGAGCCGGTGAAGCTGAATTCGCACTATGGCATCTTTAACAACTTCGTGAACCTCATGGACCTCTCGGCGGTGACTATTTCCACCGGCCGCTTTGCCGCCGGGCCTGGGTTTGGGGTCACTCTCATTGGCCCGGCGTTCCATGATGATGCGCTGCTGGCGCTGGCTGCTGTAGCATTGGGCGAACCGGCGCTGGAGCCTGCGGCCAAGACTGGCGAAGTGCACATGGCCGTGGTGGGCGCGCATCTGCGCGGGCTGCCGCTGCATCATCAGCTCGTGGAGATGAAGGCGCGTTTTGTCCGCTCGGCAAAGACAGCACCGTGTTACAAGCTCATCGCCCTTCCAGGCACCGTGCCGCCGAAGCCTGGCATGATCCGCAGCAAGGACGGCGGGGGTTCGATCGAGCTCGAAGTCTATGCGCTGCCAGCGGCCGCCTTTGGGGACTTTGTGTCCAAGATTCCCGCACCGCTTGGCATTGGCACGGTGAAGCTGGATGATGGCAGCGAGGTGAAGTGCTTTCTGTGTGAAGCCGTGGCGTTGGAAGGTGCGGAAGACATCACGCGCTATGGCGGCTGGCGCGGGTTTTTGGCGCGGTGATGGGGTGGGCGATTGAGCGCCTGCCTTTGTCTTTAAGGCTGAAGGCTTGAGAGCCCCGTAGCCCAGCGGCAAGCGAGCCTGCGAGCGCAGCCCTGGGTAACGTGGGAGAGAGCGGGGGCGCGAACCGATGACATGGTCGGGTCAGGGGCAATCCAGAAGCGCCATCGCATAACGTTGCCTGGGGAGCTCCGGCAAAGCTTGCTCCAGTCGCTCTAAAAACGCAGCGGCCTCACCAGCACGCGGTTCGCTTCCATCGGGTGCCTTTATAACCCAGGGCTGCGCTCGCAAGCTCGCTTGCCGCTGGGCTAAGGGATGCAAGCCTTTCAGGCTTGGGTGACCGGCTGTACTACTACAGCGAAAAGATCCACCCCACCTGTGTATCACACAATCGGCTGGTGCACGGTCACCAGCTTGGTGCCGTCGGGGAAGGTGGCTTCGACCTGCACCTCGTGGATCATTTCGGGGATGCCGTCCATCACGTCGGCGCGCTTGAGCAGGGTGGTGCCCAGGCTCATGAGCTCGGCCACGGTCTTGCCGTCGCGCGCACCTTCCATGATCTCGTAGGTGATGATGGCGGTGGCCTCGGGGTAGTTGAGCTTCAGGCCCCGGGCCTGGCGGCGGCGCGCCAGATCGGCGGCCACCACGATCATGAGTTTCTCCTGTTCGCGCGGGCTGAGGTGCATGGAATCAAACGGACAAGTGCCTGGTGATGTTCGGATCGGCCAGAATGGCGGCCTTGCCTTCGGCAATGATGGTGCCGCGGTCCATGATATACACGTAATCGCTGATGGCGGCGACAAAATCGAGGTACTGCTCCACCAGCAGGATGCTGATGCCCATCTCGCGCTTGAGCCGCACGAGGGCATCCTCAATGAGATCGATGATGCTGGGCTGGATGCCCTCGGTGGGCTCGTCGAGAATGAGCAGCTTGGGGCAGGTGAGCAGGGCGCGGCCGATGGCGAGCTGCTGCTGCTGGCCGCCGGAGAGCACGCCGCCCTTGCGCTTGAGCATCTCCTTGAGCACGGGGAAGAGGTCGAGCACGAAGGGCATGCGCTCCCTGGCCTTGGCACCGTAGATGGTGACGC
>FTCC01000995.1_pt1 | contig 28945 bp, 24 predicted proteins | sample 1639481 | NCBI WGS metagenome assembly FTCC01 (sample SAMEA3914864, study PRJEB12502) | metagenome | biome: forest; material: soil | place: USA | collected 2012-03-12 | depth 0.3 m | reverse complement strand
CTCCAACGTGGGCGCCGGCTCAAGCTGGCCGTAGCGGCGCGACACCATCGTCTCGCCGAGGCGGTGGCTGAGCAGCTCCACACCACTCAGCTCCAGCCACCAGGCCTTGCCACCCCGGCGGACCTTGTACACCAGGAGGTTGCCGCCGGAGACCTGGCATTCGGGAGCAAAGGTCCAGGTGACGCGGAAAGGTTCCTCACCAACAGCCTGGTCCTCGATGGTGAGGATGCCTGCGCCGCTCACGTCCACGAAGCGGGAGAAGTCGCGGCCCTCGTGCTTAAACTGCGCTTTGATCCGGCTGGGGCTGATGCGCAGCACCTCCGGCACGGGGTGATGACTGGTCAGCAGGAAAGTGCCGGTGCGCCTTGGGGTTTGAAAACCGCCCTCCGGCTGGGGGCCGTTGTGAGCCTGCCAGGAAGCGAGCGCGGCGCGGCGCTCCGCCATGCCGTAGTAACCACCGGTGCCAGGATCAATCACCAAGGCCTGGGCGCCATCCCAGACAGAAAGGTGCAGCGCATCGCAATGCCCGTGGGCGGCCATGCTGCCATAGCCCAGCGGCGAGGCATCCAGCCGCAGCACCCAGTCGCTCATTTCACAGACGGCGAGTCCGCTGGCCTCGGCAAGCCACCAGCCCTCATTGGCCGCCGCACCGTCGAACTGCCGCTCACGCAACGGCGAACGGCCCAGCCAGTACTCCAGCGCCACGCCTTGTTCATCACCTGCCAGCCAGCTCTGCCACTCACCGATCGCATCGGCCCGGTTGAGAGTGAGCGGCAGCACCTGGGCGTCATCGCTGTCGCCGTAATCCCATGGCTCCAGGGGATGAGTCATGCGCACAAAGAACTCCGCCGCCAGGGCCAGGCGTTCAAGCACCGGCGAATCCGGCACTTCCATCAATCGGCGGGCATGCCAGGCCATCTCCCAGGCGAAAAAGTGATAGTGCAAGGCCTGCTCACGATTGCCGCCATCGGTGGCAAATTGTTCCAGCACACAGGTGCCCACGCCATCCCACAGCTCGGCCGGCGAGCCCACCTGCTTCTCCAGCGCCGGCCAGCGCCGGACCGCGTGAAGCAAGCCTGCCAGTTCGCCAAGCAGGTGATTGTTCGCCGAGGAGCCAAAGCTGCGGTAACGACAAACCCACGCCGCATGGGCAGGCACGATGCGCTCGGCGAGAAGCACCTGGCGTTCGGTGAGATGCTCATCGTCGCAGGCGTGGACCAGCGCGTCGAACCAGCAGAAATTGATCAGCCTCAAACCGGCTTCCAGCGTGCTTGTCCAGTTGACCCCGCGGCCCACCGGATTCCGGTCGCACCAGTCCTCCAGCCAGAGCTGGGCGGTACGCACTGCATCGTGGCTGCCATTGAGCCAGCCATGCATCACCAGCCGCGTCATTTCGCTCCACCGGTTGATCTCCCAGATGGTGCGGGCGTCCGCGCCATCGGGCAGGTGCCGGTGATCCAGCTTGTGCGAAAGCTCGTCGGGCTCCACCACCACACCGCTGGAGGCATCGCGGTGCCAGCAGGGCGGGGCCCCGGTGCTGGCATCGCGCCAGCCATAGAGCTTCCAGTCACCCCGCAGCAGCTTCACCGCATCTGCGGCCAGTTGCTGCCTCAAGGCCTGCGGAGCCGAAGCTTGCGCAGGCAGTGCCGGCACACCAGGTGCCGCCGTGCCCAGCGTGATGCCAGACAACCGCTTGGCAAACGAAGCATCCGACTGGTGCTTCCAGCTCTCCCCTGCCCGGTGCCACAACTCCGGCAGGCTCATCGCCTTCAGACGGTGGGCATACCAGGAAAGTTTCGAACTGCCGTTCATGACGGGAGGAAGCCGGGAGGCGCTTGCGGCGCACTCCTAGCTATCGCTCCGCGTCTTGTCTGTCAATCCTCAGACAAACGGCAGCCGCCGATCTCCAAGACGCCGGCCAGCCGTCCATCATGAGGTGAAATACCCTCGGTAGAGGAAGGACGCCAAAGCAACGGCGGCCACAGCCAGAGCAGTCCGCAGGATCCACTTGTCTGATGGGCTTCGGCAAAACGGCAAAGCAATGAGTGCACCGAGACCCAGCACGACGGAAAGCGGAAGTTGCAGCAGACCTTCCGCCCCGTGGACCAGATCACACAAAAGATCGCGTGGGGTGTTGTGGAAGCTTCTTCGCCACTTCCCATCATAGAGGTCGTGCCGGGGAAGATAGAAACCGGCGCGTGCATTGAGATATTCCACGACCGCTGCCACGCCTCCCACCCACACTGTCAGAACAGCGGCGGTAATGATCAGCAGCCGGCACAGCATCCGTTTGATGGGTCCGTCCATTTCTTCGGCCTCCAGCCTACTCTACTGCACGCTGATGCTCCGCCCCTCCCGGATCGACTCCAGCACAGCAAACGTCAGCCGCATGCTCTGCCCCGACTGTTCATAAGGCAACGGGTGAGCAGCTCCGTCTTTGAGAAAGGCAAGCCACGCCGCCATCTCTTCCGCATGCCCTTTCGACGAGTACTTTGTCACCGTCTTCTTCCGCTTCTGAAACACAGACAGCGACATGAAGTTCTCAATCTCCGCCACGGTGCCACTGCCAAACACGCGAACGGTTTCTTTGGGAAAGGCAAAGTCCCCTTCCGCGGAATAGATCAACTGAAACGAGGAGCCATCATGGAAAGCCACCTGCGCCGTCACTGAGTCCGGGAAGGCATGCCGCCCTTTGGCTGGCCAGACCGTCTGGGCCATCACACTCACAGGCGTGGACTCCAGCACATGGCAGGCAAAGTCCAGCATGTGGCAGGCCTCACCCAGCACGCGGCCACCGCTTTCTTCAAGATTCGCATACCAATGATCCGGTGCCAGCGGCCCGGCGAACACGTGATAGGCCATCGACTTGGGCCCGGGCACGGCCTTCAAGACCTTCTTCAACTCCGCGGTTGCCGGGGCAAAGCGGCGGTTGAATCCCACCATCACGCTGCCTTTGCTGGCTTGCATGGCCGCATCGATCTCCGCGAGTTCATCCCGGCTAAGACAGAGCGGCTTCTCGACAAACACATGTCTGCCGCGCTCCAGGCCCTTCAGTACCATCGGCGCGTGCAGGTGATGGCGCGTGCCAATCATCACGGCACCAGCGGGACCGTCGAATGCCTTGGCTGAATCTGTCTCTGCTGTGGTAAAGCCAAACTTTTCCCTCACGTGCCGTGCGCTCAGCCCTGTGGCGTTGACAATGGTGCCGAGACCGATCTTCCCCTTCACATACGGCAGCAGCATGGTACGGGCAAAGTTGCCGGCACCGATGACGGAGAGGCTGTCTGCGCCAGCCGGAGATGGGAGATGGGAGATGGGAGATGGGGCAAGTTCAGGAGCCTTGGATTCCCCATCTCCCATCTTCGATCTCCCATCTCCGCTCGCGTAAGCGAGCACCACACCGATGTCTGCATTGCCCGTGCGCATCAGCTCGTCGTACACCGACACGGCATCGGCAAATGCGGCGCGGCGGGTGGTGACTGGCCGCAAGTCCAGCGCACCGCATTGCATCAGATGGAGGCAGCTTTCAAAATTGCGGTTCTCCGTCCAGCGCACATGGCCGATGGGGTAGTCCTTGCCGCCCCATTCATAGCCTGGATCATAGCGGCCGGGACCGTAGCTGCGGGAGTAACGCACCTGGATGTCCTTCATGTAAGCAGTCTTCCACGACAGCTCGGCATCATAGATGCCCACAATGACCATGACGCCCCGGTCACGCAGGCAGGCGATGGCAGAGTCCGCCGCATCACGGCCTTTGCCACCCACGCACAGAAGCACCGCATCCACCCCATAGCCGTCAGTCCATGCACGAACTTCTTCTTCGAGGCTGGAACGCGAAGGATTCACCACCCGCTCCGCACCCATGGCTGTGGATACCTCCAGACGCCCCTGAACGAAATCTACTGCCATTACTCGCGCTCCCGAAGCTCTCAGCAACGAGGTCGCCAGCAGGCCCACCAGGCCCTGGCCCATGACCAGCACGCGCTCGCCCAGCCTTGCCCCAGACTGGTGCACCGCTTCCATCGAAATGGAAGCCAGTGTGGTGTAAGCGGCCTGCCAGTCTGCCACCCCTTCGGGAACGGGAGCCGCAAGCAGGTCCGGCACAGCAATCACCTCCGCATGAAAGGCGCACTCGGCACCACCGCAGGCCACTCGGTCGCCTACCTGGAAACGGGTGTTCAGTTCGTCCACCGCCACCACGACGCCCGCCGCGGAGTAACCCAATGGCGTGGGCGATTCCAACCGGTTGCGCACCTTCTCCATCGCCGCCTTCCAGCCCAGGGTGCGGGCGGTATCCAGCACCTTTTTGACCTGGTCCGGCCGCGCCTTCGCCTTTTGCAGCAAGGACATCCGCGCCTGCTCCACCTTCATCTTTTCCGTGCCCGGGGAAATAACGGAGCACACGGTGCGCACGAGAATGCCCCCCGGAGGCGGCATCGGTGCCGGCACCTCCTGGAGTTCGAGGCGACCGTCTTGATATTGAGCCAGTTGTTTCATTGCGAAATGTTGCGGGGTGTCACGCCCCGTTCGGAAAGCCGTCTATTCCTCCTCTGGTGGATCACCCGCACCTTCATCGTCATCGAACCACTCTTCATCGTGTTCATGAATCGTCAGGCCTGCCTCCGTTAGAAGCATTTCATATTCTTCACGAAAGCTGATCTGCTTATGGCGCTGCTCCTGGGTGCGGATGTATTCGATGAGCCTCTCTTTGTCGTACAAGGAATGGGTGAAAACGGCGCAGCCGGCCTGCCATTGGGAGAAGTCGGGAAACACACGTCCGCCCTTGATCCATGCCGCAGATGAATCCTTGAGTTCATGGACAAGGTCGGACAGGGCGATGGCAGGATGCAGGCTGGTGAGAATGTGGATGTGATCCTCCACCCCGCCGATGCGGAAAAGCTTGCAGCGGCGCTTTTGCAGCACGCCCCACATGAAACGATAAAGGTCATCCCTTCGCGTCTTGCCCAGGACACGCTTCCGACGTTCCGTCGAAAAGACGATGTGGTAGAAGATGGTGGTGTAGGAGGACATCGAGAAGCCAGCGGCTTCTATCAAAAGGATGCATTGGCCAGGCTCGAGACCAGCCAGCGGTGCTTGCCCGCGCTGGTCTTTTCCAGTTCCTTGACCTCGTTCATTCGAATCACGAAATCATCACCCAGCTTGCGCAGCAGGCCCGCTCTCATGGGCTCTTCTTGAGCCTTGTTCCACTGCGGCCCAGGCTGGTAGCGGAATTCGACCTCTCCTTCCTTGCCTTGGAAGAACTGCACCGCAAGAAGGCCGTCAAAGATGCGGTCGTGCATGTTGATCGCGGTCAAAGAAATGCGCCGGCCGGCGGAGCTGACGAGGAATTCGTAGTCGCGGCCCACCACCTTCTCGACTTCGGTCATGGGCAGTTCGTTGTCGCAGTGATCCGGCAGCTTCACATAGTCGCCAGTGCGATAACGAATGAGCGGCATGACATGATTGTGGAAGGAGGTGGCAATCACCTCCCGGCAGCCATCTTCATTAGGTTCGCCAAATTCGACATACCCATACGTGGGCCAGAAATACAGGTGATTGGAAGTTCTTCCCTGGCCAGCGAGGACCACGCGTTCGCTGTGGCCGTACCAGTGATAGACGGGAGCTCCAAAGGCTCGTTGCAGGTACTGCTGGGAATCCGGCGCGAGCTTTTCCGAGCCGCAAAGGATGGAGGTGAGATCAAGCTCCAGCTTGAGACCGGTCTGTTCCAGGCCTCGTGCCAGCATCAGGGCAGCACTGGGATAGGCATGGAGATGGCGGGGCCGGAAACGGTTCAGCGCGGCGAGATATTCCGGAAGACGCTCGAGAGTAAGATGATAGGAAGATAGAATGAGCCAGTCACGAGTCGCATCGTAATAACTGATGCCGCCGCGCGCCTTGCTGGAAGTAACGCCACCACGAATCACTGCCACCCGGTCACCAGGCCTGTATCCTCGTCGCGACCATTGGGCCTCCAAGTAAGCCTGCTCTTTCGACCGGCTGACATCCTTCTGCAGATAAAAACCAACGGGCACGCCGCTCGATCCACCGGTGGTGATGTAGAGGCGGCGTCTGGCATCAATCTCCGGATTTACCATCCGTTCGCGGTGCTGGATCAAGTCCTGTTTGCTCAGCAGCGGGCAGCCTGCAAGCTGCTCAAAGTCTTCAAAACATTCCGCCTTGAAGCCAGCAGCGGCAAAGCGCTCCTTGTACCAAGGTGCCTTGGAGGCGGCGATCAAGGACTCACGCAAGGCGTTGATCTGGTAGCGCTGGATGGCAGCAGCATCCCAAGATTCAACCTGCCTGGCTTCAGCACAAAAGCGGGCGTAGGATGAACCGTAGCGCAGCGAAGACGGCACGGCCCGATACGCCCGGCCCGCCAGCGATTTCAACGGCTGCGGCGCAGCTTCGTAGAGCTTCAGCAAGGGATAGAGAGTGTCTTCGAGGGACATTTAACAGTGATCAAGTTCACCAGCTTCACGGAAACCTCGCCTTTTGGGCTGAAAGCCCAACGGACTCCAGCCCAGGGATGAAGGAGCCTTGGCGACTGATTCCCTGGGATTTGTTGGCATGAAGATATCGCGCTCTGAAAGAGCGCAGGAGGCTGTTTCAATCCCACACATAACGCTCATCAAATTCGATGCCGTATTTCCGCAACATGACACGCAGCTCGTCCTGAAACGAAATTTTCTTGTGATGATCGTGCTGGGTGCGGATGTACTCACGGACTTCGTCAACACCCGACTGGCTTACCGAGAAAGCACCGTATCCATTCTGCCAATGGAAACCCGTGTATTGTGTGTGCTGTGTCTGAAGCCAGACACCCGAACCTCTCTTCAACTCACCAATGGCCTCACTCACAGTCTTCGCGCGAGAAAGGACGAAAAGCACATGCGCATGATCCGGCTCTGTGTTGATTTCCACCGGCGTGCAACCGAGGTCCCGAAGAATCCCTCCCATGTAATCATGGAGGGCCGAGCGATGGTTGTCAGTCAAAATGTTCTCGCGGCCCTTCGTCGAGAAAACCACATGAACATAAATTTTGGCGAGAGACTGGGCCATGGTAGTGCTGAAGGCTCCTGCGCTCTTTCAGAGCGCAAATCTGAGCGAGGGGGAAAACTCAGGGAATCAGTCGCTAAAGCTCCTTCATCCCTGGGCTGGATTCCATTGGCCTTTCAGGCCAGAAATGAGCTGCCATTCCATGCCTCTACGGCCGTTGGTTCGCAAGGAGGACATCGATTTTGGCCCCCACCATCGGCGTGATGCGCTGGTAAAAAGCGGTGTTGAAGTGCAGGGTGTCCACGTAGTCGCGACCCACACTCGCCTCGCCACTAAGATCAAGGAAAGCAGTGCGGGGAGCTCCCTGGCAGGCGGCGGCGACGGTGTTGTTCACGGTTTTCACCGAGTTATTCACGGCATCCGACCACACCAGCCAGCGAGTCCAGTCCACCTTGCCCGCTGGCAAGACACCGAGCACGACCACTGCTGCGCCGCTATCACGTGCCGTCTTGGCAAGCTCCATTAAATGCACGGCACAGTCGTCGGTGATCTCCTTTTCCTTCGCTGGCAGCACTGGGATGACCTTGAGATCGTTGATGCCTGCCTGGATCACCACCACGGCTGGATTGCTCTTCTTGATGGCATCCTTGGCCCGCAGCAAAATCTGGGCGGTGGTTTCATTGCCCACACCGCCATTGATCGCGCAGTACTTCGCCGGCATGAAAGTCGTCCAATGCGCCATGCGCGAATCACCCAGCAGCAGGACCCTGGGAAGGTTGAAGGCACCCGATTGCTCAAACGACGGCATGCCGCTCGGATGAAGCCTGAAGGCCGCTTCACGACGATAAAAAGTCTTCGCGGCATCGGCCAGCAGGACATTCGCCACGAGTGAGGCGATGAATGCCAGCACCGCCAGGATGATGAGGGCTTTCTTCATCATTTCTCCACTGCGCCCACCCAGCCAAAATGGGGCTTGAAAGCAAAGCCGTCCTCCTTGCCATAAGAGCTCAACGACTTCTCTTTAGCCGGCTGGTTGGAGACCACGCGAATTTCATCATGGCCAAAGGCAGCAATGCTTTTGCGCATCACCTTGTAGGCTCCAGCAAGCATTCGAACCTTGGTCCAGTCAAAGCCCATCAGCGCACAGCAGACGCTGTCCACAGCGAGAGGATTGGTGCCGGCGACGATGACTCCGCAGGGCTTGGGATCGGGGGCCATGGGACCGTTGCCTTCGCCGCCGACAATGCCATCGACCACGGCGAGATAGCGCAGCGGCTTCTGGCGCGGCTGGCCGGAGCCGTCGAAGTAGAACAGGCACTTGTTGAGGTCAACGACCATGCGCCAGCAGGTGTCATTGCCGTGCCAATTGCCGCTGCGCACAACCTTTTGTGTGTCACCAAAGACGAGGCGGCCGAGCTTCTTCACGGGAACAAACAACTTGCTCAGCCAATGGCGGCCAAAGAGCAGGCGCTTGATGCGGCCCATCCAGGAGTGCTCCAGCTTTGCCTTCATGGTGGCGGCAGGGAACTGGTCACCGCCTTTGTCCGGCGTGCCTTCCGTGTGGTGCGGCAGCCAGTTCTTGTTGGCATTGATGCCCACCATGTTCTTCAGCGCACAGGTGAGGCCCACCTTCTTGTGGCATTTCAGCTTGGGCAGGTTGATCAGCACGTCTGCATCCATCGGCGTGCGGCAGAGCATGTATTCGTGCGTGGTGTCGCGATGATGGTCGTTCGTCTCCGCCATGTTGAACGAGGCGCCGTAGAGCTGGCCGAGGCCGTGAAAGGCGACAAACTCGCTGTCCTCATTGAGCCTCACTTCCGTGGAGCCTTTAGGATCGCCGGGCAGCTCGGTCTTGCTGACAGTGACACCATCGACCGCATGCCATTCTTCCGGCCGTAGATCAAGAAGCTCGATGCGCACGCCCGGAAACTGAGCACCGCAGCGTTCGATCATGGCATCCAATCCGCAGTAACGACGGAGGGTGGCAAAGGAAGAATCTGTCTGCGGGGCGTCGCACACAATGATACTCCCCTTCCCCTGCAACTGCGGTGCAGCCCATGCAATGGCACCCTCGATCACGGCGGGATGCGTGACTACATGCTCCCATTGATCCGGACCGGGAAAACGTTCGTCGTGCTCCTTCACCCAGTTGGGCTTGAGCACCACGTTGTCGCCGGGGCGGATGAAGCCTGTATCAAGTCCCAGCCTGCCGATGGCATCGGCGACGGCGGCGATCACTTCGGCCGGTGCCTGATAAGAAGCCGGGCCCTGATGAACCGCGACGATGGGGGAAGACGGACCCATGATCAATGGCTGTGGCCATGCGCACCCTCATGCACATAGCGAGCGGCGGTTTCGGCGGCGACATAGACTTCGCGCAAAGGCACGCCGGCCTTGCGGGCGAGCACGCGGCAATCTTCGAACTCGGGGGCGTATTTGTGCTGGCCGTTGGGCAGGTGGCCAACTTTGACGAAGGTCTTGCCCCAGGGGGTTTCGACTTCGAGGCGGTCGCGCGGCATGAGGCTGCGCTGGGTGCTTTGTTCGCGCACGCCGAGGGAGGTGGTCTCGGTGAGGATGAGGGTGCGCAAGGCATCGGTCTGCTCCGGCTTGGCAATGACGCTGAGCACCACGCCGGCGCGGTTCTTTTTCATCTGCGTGGGCGTCATGGTCACGTCTAGCGCACCGGCTTCGAAGGCGCGCTCCATCAAGTGCGCGACCTGCTCTGGGTTCTGGTCATCGATGTTGGTTTCCAGGACGGTGACCGTGTCGGTGCTGAAGGCATTGGCATCGGCCTCGCCGATGAAGATGCGCAGCAAGTTCGGAATGGGCAGATCGCGGGTGCCGGCACCGTAGCCGACGTGATCCAAGCGCATGGCTGGCAGCTCGCCGAAGCGGTTGGCCAGATGCTTTAACAAGGCAGCTCCGGTGGGAGTGACGAGTTCCGCCTGGATAGGAGAGCCGACCACGGGCACGCCTTTGAGCAAGCCAACCGTGGCGGGTGCGGGCAGGGGAATCTGGCCATGGGCGCCATGGATAAAGCCGCGACCGAGGGGCAAGGGGCTGCACACAACGCGCTGGATGCCGAGCAGCTCAATGGCAACCAGGGTGCCAACGATATCGAGGATGGCGTCCTCGCCGCTGACCTCATGCAGGTGCACGTGCTCGATTTCCATGCCATGAATCTTCGCCTCCTCGGCGGCGATCATGCGGATGACGATGAGGGCCTGCCGTTTAATGCCGTCTGGGAGGGTGCTTTCACGCACCACGCGCTCGATCTCCGGCAGCGGACGGGAATGCGGCTGGGGGCTGACGAGCACATCCACCTTGGTGGCGGTGAAGCAGATCTTTTCCACCCGGGAGGCCACCATGTCCCAGCCGGTGATGGGCAGCCTGGCCAGCTCGGCCTTGAGCGCGGAGAGATCGAGCCCGGCATCCACGAGGGCACCGAGGATCATGTCGCCGGAGGCTCCCGCGATGCAGTCGAAGTAGAGGGTCTTCATGCGACAAACTTTGACAGGATTTGTCCCATTGACAGGGCGGGCTGGCGGCGTCGAATCATGAGCGCGGCATGACGGTGCTCATTTCCAAAGTCAACCAGCTCGGCGACAATGTGGTGTTCCTGCCTGTGGTGCAGGAATTGCGGCGGATGTTTCCCGGGATGCGCATCGTCGTCGCCACGAGCCCGGTGGCGCGTGATCTCTATACGCGCTGCGTGCCCGGCGCTGAGGTAATCACCCGGCGCACGGCAGAATTTAACGGGGCATGGAGGCGGCCCTGGCATCTGCTTTCCCTCGCTGCGGAATGGCGCGCCTTCAAGCCCGATGCGGTGCTGCTGGGCGATGACCAGGGCAATGTGGCGCATGCGCTTGCGTGGGCGTCGGGAGCGAAGCTGCGGGTGGGGCCGAAGATCGAATCCATTCAGACAGGCAGGCTGCTCAATCACCGGGTGCCGCTGGATCTTTCGCTGCTGGTGGCGCGGCAGAACTGGACCATTGCCGGCCAGTTCGTGGCGCTGCTGGGCGGCACGCTGCCAGAAAACATGCCCGCTCCTGATCTCAGCGGCTTGGTGCAGGGCACTGCTGGCGGCCCGGAGATTGTGATCCACGCAGGAGCAAGCCGTGCCTACAAGCGCTGGCCCATGGACCGCTATGTGGAGCTGGCGAACCTGCTGGCGAAGAGTCATCAGGTGACGTGGGTGGAGCAGGGAGAAGAGGCCGTGGGACTGGAGCGTACGGTAAGCCGCTTCAAGCCTGGTGACCTGGGTGCTTTTATCACTCTGCTGGCCGGGGCAAGGTTGTTCATTGGGAACAACTCCGGGCCGATGAACATCGCCTCGGCACTGGGCACCCCCGGGCTGATCTTTAACGGCCCCTCCACCGCGAACTGGAACCCTGCCTGGCATGCGGAACGTTTCACTTTGCTCACCGATGCCGCGCTTGCCTGCCAGCCCTGTGACAAGCTGAGCCATCCGGTGGATGTGTGCCAGAACACCGCAGAACCCATGGCCTGCATGCGCCGCTGGAGCGTGGAGATGGCGGCGGAGAAGGCGCGGGCGATGCTTTCCCGGTAACGTGGCATCAGCCGATGGTGCCACGTGCCACCAGCAGCCAGCCAATGCGGCGTTTCAGCCATTGCCGCACAGGCTCTGGAAGACCGGCGACCATGCGTGAGCTCATATGGGTGACGGCGGTCTCTTTGACGAGGAGACCTGCGGCGGTGAGATCGGCATCCAGCTCGTCGCGGGAATAGTGCTTGTGGTAGTAGCCGTCGGTGAAGAAACGCTGCACGCTGGTGATGGTCTCGCCCCGCAGGAAGCCACCCCTGACGACGAGATGGTACAGGCCGCGGCCCCAGTAACGGAGGCTGTTTTTGTGATACACCATCACGAGCCAGGAGCCGCCGGGCTTCAGCACGCGGGCAACCTGGCGGTAGGCGGCATCTGGACGCGAACTGTGATGCAGGACACCCCAGGAATAGACAAAGTCAAAGCTGGCATCCGGCAGACCGTCGAGCGTTTCGGCATCCATCTGCCGCACGTCCACGGCAACGTTTTTGACCAGGGCGTTCTGGCGGCAGAGCGCCACGGCATTGGCCGTGATGTCCACGGCGGTCACCTCCGCCCCGTGCTGGGCGAAACGGCAGGCCGCGCTGCCGGCGCCGCAGCCGATCTCCAGCACCCGGCGGCCCTCCCAGGCGGTAAAATCCACGCTGGCCCCGAGGTAGGGGTTGGAGTCGAAATAGGAAGCGTCCAGCTCCTCGAATGCCGCAGGATCGGAGGGCAGGCGGTTCTCCTTGTCCCAGCTCTGATAGGTCATGGGAAAGGCTTCCCACCAAGCTTGGTTGCGGGACTGGGCATCCGTATCGGCCGACTGAGAAAGCTCGGCATGTTTCTGCCGGGGCTTCTCATTGGTCCAGGATTCGATCTCCGGGCCGCTGAAGGACGGGTTGCTCATGGGACAGACACAGGATGGGAGCGCAGGATGCGGACTGCCATCATAGCGGCACCGAAGCCGTTGTCGATGTTGACTACGCCTACTCCGGCGGCACAGGAGTTCAACATGGCCAGCAACGCCGCAAGGCCTTCAAAACTGGAGCCATATCCAATGCTGGTGGGCACGGCGACGACCGGCTGGGCGACCAGGCCGCCAACCACGCTGGCGAGAGCGCCCTCCATCCCAGCCACCACGATGATCACGGAGGCTTGACGCAGCTCATCCAAACGGCTCAAGAGACGATGCAGCCCGGCCACCCCCACATCACGGACTCGCAGAGCGGTGTAACCGAGGAATTCCAAGGTCTGGGCGGCCTCTTCCGCCACGGGTTGATCCGAGGTGCCGGCGCTGACGACGCAGGCAGTTTGATTTGGATCGCGGGCAGGGAAGCGACCGATGCAGTAAAGGCGGGAGCAGGCATCATAGGTGCCCGCAGGCAACGCTGGCTGAAGTTCCGCCACCATCTCGGGGCTCACCCGGGTGGCAAGGGCGCAGCCATGCTCGGCATGCAGGCGGCGGAGGGCCTCTGCTACCTGTGCCGTGGTTTTGCCATGCGCAAACACCACCTCCGGGAAGCCCTGGCGGCGCAGACGTTCGAGATCGAGATCAAGTTCCAGCATGGTACCCGCTAAAACATCGTGTAGATCCACGGCCCGATGGGGGTGGAGGACAAGATCAAGAGGCTGGCGAACAGCAGCATCACGATGATGAGAGGCATGAGCCAGAACTTGCGGCTGTGACGGAGGAAGCCAAGGAACTCCGAGACCAGGCTGCGCTGGGATTCGGAGGCGGCATTTTCAAAGTCGTTGGGGGACTTGGGCATGTGGATCAGTACTGGCTGAAGTATTGCCGGGCCGGCCGTGGAGGCTCCGCGTCCTGCCAATGGCTCGTGGCGTTTCGCTGCCATTTCAAACGGAGGGGATCGCGGCCAAAAAGGCGCATGAGTGCTCCCACCGGAGCGAAGAGCCCATAGAACATGAGGCAGAAAAGCAGGTTTGCCATGACGATGCCGATGCAGGCCGAGAGGCCGTACCAGACATAATAAAGCGGCCGCGCAACGATGGGCACGAAAAGACAGAGCAGCCCCACATCAAGCCCGCCAATACCGAGGACGGCAAAACCTGTCACTTCCGGCATCGCGTGAGCTTTCACAGCGCTGACCAAATAGAAGACCACCGCGATGCACGGAAAGCCGATGATCAGGCTCCGGGCAAACTTGCGGAGCTCTGCGCGATCCGGCCGCCAGTTGATCTCTTTGAAGGGATTGATCATGTGTCTCAATCCAGTTTGAAACTCTGCACATACCGCTGCTTCTCTGCCTCGGTAAGGGCCTTCTGCGCACCTTTGCGCAGCACGAAGTGCTCGATCACCAGCACATCCATGTCAGTGGCCTGGAGGCATTTGAAGGCCTGGGAAGGCGTGCAGACAATGGGTTCACCGCGGATGTTGAAGCTGGTGTTGATCATCACGCCGCAGCCAGTCTGCTTCTTGAATTCGCGCAGGAGCCGGTAAAAGCGGCCGTGACGCTCTTCGTCCACCGTCTGCAAGCGGGCGGACATGTCCACGTGCGTGACCGCCGGAATGGTGGAGCGGGGGACATTCACGCGTTTTCGCAAGTCGGGGTCGCGCATGACGGCGAGGTCTTCTTCGCTGAGGGAGCGCTGCTGAGCCTCTGCCACTTGGGCAACGAGCAGCATGTAGGGGCTCTCGCCTTCGTGGTCAAACCAGGTGCTGACGTCTTCGCGCAGCACCACGGGCGCGAAGGGGCGGAAGGACTCACGGAACTTGATGCGCAGGTTCATCTGGGCCTGCATGGAAGGGCTGCGGGCATCGCCAATAAGACTGCGGGAACCAAGGGCGCGCGGGCCGAATTCCATACGGCCGGAGAACCAGCCAATGACTTTTTCACTGGCAGCCTCGCCGGCCACGGCTTCGAGAAGCTTCGCCTCGTCTTCGATGAACTCGTACACGGCGCCGAGGGCATCGAGCTCTGCCCGTACCTGATCGTTGCTGAAGCCGGGGCCCAGAAGAGAGCCTTGCATCGCATCCGCGGGCCCGGCCTTGCGCTCGTTTTCAAGAAGCTGGTAGTGCACAAACAGGGCGGCACCGAGAGCACCACCAGCATCGCCTGCGGCAGGCTGGATGAAGATATCCTTGAAGATGCCGGCGCGCAGAAGCTTGCCATTGGCGACACAGTTCAGGGCCACACCGCCGGCCATGCAAAGATGATCGCAACCGGTGAGCTCACGTGCGTGGCGGGCCATGCGCAGCACGGCTTCTTCGGTCACGGCCTGGATGCTGGCGGCGAGATCCATCTCACGCTGGGTGATGGGGCTTTCGGGATCGCGCGGCGGCCCGTCAAAGAGTGCCGCAAACCTGTCATTGGTCATGCGCAGCCCTTCGCAGTAATTGAAGAAGCTGAGGTCCATGGCCAGGGAGCCATCGTCCTTCAAGTCGATGAGGTGCTGGTAGATGAGATTCACGTAGCGGGGCTCACCATAGGGTGCCAGGCCCATGAGCTTGTATTCGCCGCTGTTGACCTTGAAGCCGCAGAAGTAGGTGAAGGCGCTGTACAGCAGGCCCAGGGAATGGGGGAAGCGCTGGGTCTTGAGAAGCCTGATTTTATTGCCTTCGCCGATGCCGATGGTGGCGGTATCCCATTCGCCCACACCATCGACGGTGAGGATGGCGGCCTTTTCGAAAGGCGAGGGAAAGAAGGCGCTGGCGGCGTGGCTTTCGTGATGGCCGGTGAAGACGATCCGCCGGGTGTAGCGGCCATGGAGGGCTTCGCGAATCTCGCGTGGCAGATGCAGCTTGGTCTTGAGCCAGACCGGCATGGCCATCATGAAACTGCGCAGGCCGCGCGGGGCAAAGGCGAGATAGGTCTCAATCAGGCGGTCGAACTTCTGCAGCGGCTTGTCGTAAAAGGCGACGTAGTCGAGGTCTTCCAGCTCCATCTCGGCCGCCTCAAGGCAATAGCGGGCGGCCTGCGTGGGAAAGGCGGAATCGTGCTTGATGCGTGTAAAACGTTCCTCCTGTGCGGCGGCGACGATGTGCCCGTCATCCACTAACGCGGCGGCGCTGTCATGGTAAAAGGCGGAGAGCCCGAGGATGCTGGCCATGAACGAAAAGGGGACTTCAGGGCTTGCGATAAAGCTCAAAGCGGTGACCCCAGAAGGCCGCGTTGCTGGTGGGCAGGCTGCGTTCATGCCTCGCGATCAACGGCCATTTCTCTGCCAGCCAGGGCTGCAGGCGTGGCAGGCTGTCCTTTGCAGAACTGTCCACCACCACCAGATCGCCGGGAGCCAGCTCCGCCAGCACCCGCTGCTCATAGGCGAGCCGGATGTTGTCACTCACGGAGTAGGGCGGGGTGACAAAGGCGACGCTCCGTCGCGTGTCCATGGCTCCTGCTTCCCACAGATGATCAGGGATGAGCACACGCCGTGCATCGGCAGGCAGCGTGGCGTACCATTGGTTGATTTCGCCCGTCAGATCAGGGCAGCCCACGCGCCAAAAGTACCGTCCCTTGTGCGCCCAGCAGGCGGCATTTCCGCCGATGAAGATGGCCGCCGCCGTGGCGAACGCAGCACCTGTCGAAAGCTTCCATTGCGAGTTCAGCCATTGCGCGGCCTGGCTGCATGCGGCCAGGCTGAGCACGCAGGCCAGGGGTGAGGTGATGGCGATGTAGTCGCTGTTGGCAAAGAGGTGGCAGGATGCCAGCAGGCCGAAATAGGTGCAGGCCGCCACACGTGGCAGAAAGAGATCCGGCAGGTGATGGCTTCGCCTGCACAAGATCCAAGCGCCATAAATGGACGCCAAAAACACGCCGATGATGCCCGAAGGCGACGGGTGGTAGCTTTGCACTGCGGCTGCCCAGAGATTGAAGTGCATGCCCGTGCCTCGGTTCATGGCCACGTGATCCATGAACTGCTCCACGCCATGCGGCAGCCAGAAGATCCGGCCGGCAAAGACCGCCGCACCGGCGACACCGCCGAGGCAGTGCGCAAGCACCAGCGGCACAGGCAGCCGCTTCATTAAAAGGCCGGCCAGGCCAAGCAGCGCCAGCCCGCCCATGCAGGCCATGGTGACGGGATGGCAAAGCGAAGCGGCCAGTGCGAGAAAGGCCACGCAGGCGAGATGGAGTACAGAAGCCCTGTGCCGATGGCACCGGTCCACCGCAAGCAGCCAGCCCATCACACACAGCGCGGCCAGCAGCTCGGGCCGCCGGTCACCGGCAATGCCGAGCATCGCCCGGTCCAGCAGAACCGCGGCCGCCACGCTCCAGAGAACGACCGGGGAAGTGGTAAAGCGCCGCGCCACCTCGCGGGAGACCACGGCCAGCCCCATCCAGAGGCCCATGAAGATCAGAGGATAAGCCCAGGGCTGGTCGCGCAGCAGCGGGGCCAGGCAAGAATAGAACAGGGGTGCGCCCGGCCAATGGATCGCCCAGGTGGTATCAGCCCCGCGAAAGCCGTCCAGCAGCGGCATGGTCAAAGCCAAAGGATGCCGCGCGAGTATGCCGGGTGCAAAGTAGCACCAGGAATCCATCCACGGCATGGAAAGCCGGCCGACAAGGGCAAACGCGAGCACGCACCAAAGCCCAAGCGCTGCCCAGGAAAGCCAGCGGGACAGGGACAACGATACCATTGAAGATCTAAGCATCTGCGAGGTTGCGGCACTGCGGCAGGGCCATCATCCACTGGGCGACTTCCCGGCCGATCCGGCGCACGCAGAACGCTTCGGCCAACGAACGTGAGCGAGCCCCCATGGCGGGCCACCGTTCCGGCTGCATGATGAGGTCGCGCAAGCGTGCGGAGAACACAGGGATGTTTGCCGGATCGACCACGGCACCGTTCTCGCCTTCGCGCACGAGGTTAACGGAAGAGCCGGCGTGCTTGCTGATCAGCAAGGGCAGGCCGGAGGCGGCAGCTTCCTGGGTTACCACGCCATAGGTGTCAAACCGGGAAGGCAGCACGAACAGGTCGGCCTGCTGAAACTCTTCCACCAAATCCTGGCCCATGCGTGGACCCGTGATGGTGGTCTGCGCCTCCAGGCCGGCCTGGCTTACCACATGGCGGATCCAGGTCTGGTCCGCATTGTTGCCCACCAGGCGCAGGGTAAACTCGACACCGGCGGCCTTGAGCCGTTGCAAGGCTTCCGCGAGGAAATCCTGGCCCTTGCGCTCGACATACTGGGCCACGCAAAGGATTCGGCAAGGCGCCGAGGATGAAGGCCAGGAACGGGGCGTGAATTCCGTGGTATCAATGGAGTGCGGCGCGAAAATCAGCGGCCGGCGGCAGGCGCCAAAGGGGACCATGGCGGCAGGCGAATGCGCCACCTGGCCGTGGGTGAAGCAGGCCACCAGGCCATGCAGCAAGCGGGTGCGAAGAGGTACCGGCTGGCCTGGAGGGCCGGCTCCCATCTCAGTGAAGACCACCACGGGCAGGTGATGCCGCTTCGCGTACCAGAGAGCGCGCAGCATCGGCGGCGCATACTCCATGATGCCAATGAGACCGGGCTTGTGCGCGGCGATGGCTTCGACGGAACGGGGAAAATCGCGGTAGAGGACGCGGCCTGTCTCTTTTTTGAGGGCCTCAAAATCCACCTCCCACATCTGGCCATCCTGGTCGTTCGGGCAGGCAATGACCTGCATCGACTCCGGCAAGGCTGCCGCGAAATGGGTGGTGAAGTTCTGGCGATAGCGCGCCAGCCCTTTGGAAAGCAGGAGGACGGAGCTCATGGATCGCCGGGCTTGACCCAGGCGGCAAGGTGCGTGCCTGCGCAATGGACCACGCCACGATGGCTGTGGCAGAACTCGGAGACGAAGCGATAAACTCCCGGCCAGCTGCTGACATCGGGGTAAAAGTCGTGCCAGAGCAAGATGCCACCAGGGCGCAGGCGTGGAAGCACCCGCAGAGTGTCAGACTTGACGTAATCGTACTCGTGGCAGGCATCCACAAGGATCAGGTCGAAAGCTTCCGGGTAGTCGGGCACCTCCGTCCAATCAAGTTTCAGGCTGTCTTGAAACACCTGGGTCACACGCACTGCTTCGGGCATCTGCCGGTAGATCCAGCCAGTGCGGTCCCGCGGCAGGCACATCTCCAGCTCCTGCGTGGCGGCCAGCAGCGCGGGATCCATCATTTCACGGCAGATGTCCACAGTCCAGATGCGGGCGTCATCGCGGGTGTTGAGAAGAAACGCGGCTGTCGTAAAACCCCAGTTGGTTCCGATCTCAAGAACGGAGCATGCGTCGAGGCGGGTGAGCAGATGCTCCATCAGCGCGGCATCCTCAGCGGGCATGGGGCCGGCGGTGATGGAAGCCGGTGGCTGAACCCGCAACGGCCGCGGTTCGCGGAGAGGCATGGCTTTGGCGCCCAGGGCCTGAAGGAAGGCCGCCTCAGAAAGTGTCCGCACAGGCGGAGTGAAGGCGCGCGCATAGACACGGCCTTTCAGGCCGCTGCGCCTGTACAGGCGGCTGACCGGCTCCCAGAGCCGGGAATGACGGATGATCTCGAGCATGGGGGAGGCTGGACGAAACGGGAAGTTCTCAGGCAGCACTGGCGCGGCCTGCAAGCACTTCATTCATGCTGCCAGAGCGCAGGCCTTGAAGGTCCAGGCTCACATAGGTATAGCCGGCGCTTTTCAGGGCGGCGATGATCTCAGCACGCTGACGCAGCACGCGATCAAAGGCCGCCTCGGGAACTTCAATGCGCGCGACATCACCGTGATGGCGCACGCGAAGCTCATGGAAGCCAAGATCGAAAAGCGCTGCCTCGGCACGTTCGATCTGACCCAGGAGACCGGGAGTAACGGTGGTGCCATAGGGCACGCGCGAGGCGAGGCAGGCGGCCGCGGGCTTGTTCCAGTTCTCCAGGCCGAGGTGACGGGCAGCGGCGCGGATGTCCGCCTTGGTGAAGCCAAGATCGTGCAGCGGGCTCTCGATGGCGTGCAGTTTGGCGGCGGCGCGGCCGGGGCGCACATCGAGCGTGTCTTCCACGTTCATGCCGTCGATCACGTGGTCAAAGCCGTGATCATCAGCATAGCGTCTCAAGGTATGATACACATGGTCCTTGCAATGGAAGCAGCGGGAAGGGCCGTTCGCCTGGTAGCGTGCATCGTCCGTCTCGCTGGTGGGCAGCAGCTTCAGCCGCGCGCCCATCACCTGGGCCAGCTCCACGGCCTGCTGGCGCTCGCTGTCGGGCAGGCTGGGAGAGACGGCCATGATGCCCAGCGCCTCCTGCTCCAGCTCCTCGGTGGCCACACGGAGCAGAAGGCTGCTGTCCACGCCGCCGGAGTAGGCGACAAGCACGCGCTGGCTGGACCGCAGCCATTCCCGCAGGCGGTTGAGTTTTTCGGCATTGAAGGGGACTTCGATCATGATCTGGCGAGGGGGTGGGGCATGCAGTCCTTTTGAAACTGCGGGGCTAGCTTTTGAATGAGGAAGGTAATGAGACGCTTCGTCTGCTCATCCGTTCGATGCCGCTCTTGGGAATCGGCGGGATCGAGGTTGTCAGTGACGGTGGCCATCACGGAAGGATAGGCCCAGCGGTGGTTCACGTTGCGCAGCACGCTGTCCCAGGTGCTGCGCCAGATGCGCTCGAAATGGCTGGGGGTGGTGATGTCGGCGCCCACAAACCAGTACACATAATGGGCGCGCAGCCGCTGCTCGCGGCCGGCCTTGTCACGGATGAGCTTTTCGATGGTGAGATCCTTCACGTTCAAAGGATGACCGGGCGCCACCTCCACCGGCATCACCTCGCTACCGACGATGTTCCAGCCCTGGCCGACAAGGCAGACCTCGGGGCGATGGATGCTGCGGCGTTCCGCACCGGCGAGGACAATGGAGACGTGGGCCACATCGCGCTCATCGGCCTTGGCTCCGGCGGTGTAGTAGGTCATCTTGGCGAACTCGGTGTCGCCTGGCAGGTTCTCGAGCTCCACCTTGTCCGGCTTGCCGGGGGCACCCACGAGCGGCCCCACGCGCTGCGGCAGGCGCATGACGACACCGGCATCTTCACCGCCTTTCATTGCGGGCGAGAACCAGCAGCCAAGCGCGGTAAGCAGGGCAAGCGCAAAGGCCACCATGGAGGCTGAAGCACTGGCCACAGGAAGGGTGGCAATCGCGGGCGCTTCGGAGCTTTTGGTCCGGGGCAGAAGACGGTCCATCAGCGCGGAGACGCCTTGCAGGCCAAACACGGCCACTACGAAGACAGCAATGCCTGCGAGCATGTGGAAGGTCGTCATCTCCGTGGCGGCATTGCCCACGGCCACACCCTGGCCAAACAGCGCGGACCCACCAATGAGGATGAAGATCCGCACCATGTTGCCCAGCACGGCAAGCGGTATGCTGGTGGCAAAGAGAGCCGCCCGGCGAAGCAACGAGGGCTGGCGGAACCAGGCAAACAGCGCGGACACCATCATCAACGCGAACAAGGAGCGCATGCCGCTGCAGGGGCCGTCCACATTCAACGTGAGCCAGGAGCCTGCCGCATGGCCCGGGCCTGGAGCGGAAATCAATGAGGTGCCGTCGCGCAAAATGGGAGCGTGCACAAGTTCCAGCACCGCCGAAACCGAGCGGACCATGACCAGCCGAAGCTGGAAGCCCAGCGTGTCCTCCAGAAACCGCACAGGCCAGGTGAAGGCCAGCATGCACCAGGCAAAGATGAGCACGCGGAAGTGCCGCCAGCTCATGGTCCAGGCCACGGCACCAGCCACCAGCAACTGAATGGCGAGGGCGCCAAAGTAGAAGTTGTTCGCCTTGTAACCGGCAAAGTAGCTGAACAGGGCGAGCACCATGAGCAGCAGCCCGCTCATCGCAGGGCGCAGCGGCAGGGCCGCAAGCTCATGCCTGCGCCGCCAGGCCAGCCAGCCCGCGATCACGGGCGCGAGGGCTCCATGCTGCCAGGTGCTGTCGCGCGGATCGAACCAGCCATCCCACAGGATGTTGAACAGGCTCTTGCGGAAGTTGCCATAGCCGGCGGCATACGGCAGCACGGCAACCAGCAGCACCAGGCCGAGGGCGAGCAGCCCAAAGGGCAGCCTGCGCGCCTGCCAGCCAGCGGCCGGAGCTAGGGAAGGAGAAGCGCTCATCGGGGAAGACGAGGTACGGGAGCAAAACGGCCCGGCGACACGCCAGGGGGTGGCCGGAGGCGCATGCCAGGCAACGGGGCAGGTGCGGCGGCCGGTTCCAGGGCCTGCCGCGCGGACAGCACCCGGTCGGCATGGCGCAGCGTGATGGTAAAGGCCAGCGACACCCAGAAGAAGACGTTCACCGGAAAGGTGCCGAGCAGGTTGCCATTGATGATCGAGACGGCGACGTTGCCCGCGGCGTTGGCCAGGAAGGAAGCGGCGAGAATCTGCAGCCCCCGGTTGCGCATGCCAAAGATCACCTTGTGCAGGCTCCACATGCCCCAGCCGCCCAGGAGGAGGGCGGTGCCCACCGGCACCACACCAAAGGCCACCAGGGCGTTGCTGATCGGGTCGTGGCCTTTCAGGCCGGAATCCTGCATGGTTTCGGGCAGGCCGAACAGGGAGTAAGCCTGGGGGTTCGAGAGCACCATGAAGAAACCGTACAAACGGTCCTTGTAGCTGTTCATGTTGATCATCTGCTCGACATAGAGCGAGCCCGCCCACTTATCGACGAGGCTGTACGTCCAATACTCAATGTTGCGATAGATGTAGCCGGAGGTGGCCACCAGAGCCGCGAAGCAGGCAAACAAGACGCCGTAAAACCAGCGGGTGGTGGAGGGCCGCAGGAAAAGGTAGCTGCCCAGGAGGGCCACGGGCAGCAGCAGCAGGCCGGCACGCACCGTGGTGGCGGCCCACGAGACCAGGCAGACGATCATGATGCCCATGGCCAGGATCTTGGACATGCCCAGCGACCGCCACTGCTTGTTCACGCTGGCGAGGCCCATCGCCATGGCCGCCATTGAGCAGGCGACGACTGACATGGAAGTGGGCGAGTTCAAGGTGCTGAAGGCACGCACGCGGTCCGCCTCAAGCTGCTTGATCTCGATGCTCAGGCCTGTCTTCAGGTAGAGCACTTCAAAGGCCTGGAAGCCAAAGATCTGCTGGTAAACAGCATACACCGCCACAGGCATGAACACGAGGAGGATGAAACGTGTGCAGTTCGCGACCGCCTCCGGCGTGCGAAAAAGCAGGGGCACGATGAACAGGAGCAGAGCATACGTGGAGCCGTTGGCCACCTCGCGGGCGGTGCCGCCCACGCCACCCCCCTGGCGATAGATGACCACAGCCAGCGCGATGTTGAGGGCCACGGCGAGGAGGAACCGCCAGATGTCGCCACGGTCTGCCGTGATCTTGCCAAACGCCACCCGCAACACCAGGCCGGCACTGATGCCAACGATCGTCACGGGGGCAATGCCAAGCACCCAGAACAGGTCGGTGAGTGTGATGGTGCCGGCGAAAACCATCAGGCGCTTGAGCAGGTCAAGATACGCGCACTGAAGGATGAAAAGCCCGAAGGACAAACGCGGAGCAATCACACCCATCAGCCCGCTGGCGAGCATGACGTAGTAAAAAAGGCCGGCGAGCTGATTGCCCTGCTCCAGCAGGATGGAGGAGGCCACATAGACGGCCATCACCATGGCAAAGATGGTGGCGAGAACGGCCAACGGACTGCCCTGACTGCCAGAGTTCATGCGGAAAGGATGTGGAGGGAAGGAATGTTGCGCGCAAGGCCCTCCACCGCCTGGACCACCTGTCCGGCAGTGATGGTGCTCATGCAGCACGGAAGCTCAAGGCCCATGGCCCGCACTCCGGTCGGCGGAGCACATTGGTGAAGGTAGCAGCCGTCGCAAGGGAGACCGGACTGGAGGGTCATTGCGCGAGCCGCACGAAAGGAACCGGTGAACCGTGGGCTGGTGGAACCAAAGATGCCAAGGGCAGGACAATCAAGCCCCTGGGCAAGATGGAACAGGCCGCTGTCATTGCCCACCATGGCCGCCGCGCGATGCAGTATTTGAGCGGCCTGCCGGAAGGAGGTTTTGCCAAGCAGATCAAGGGTGCCGGCCGGGGCTTCATGCCCTGCCAGATCATCTGCCGCGCCAAGATAGGCCACCTGCCAGCCGCGCTCCTGCAACCTGCTGCCAAGCTCGACAAAACGGGCGGGATGCCAGGTCTTGGTGAGCACGCGCAGGAAGACGTTGCCGCTGCCTGGAGCAAGAACAATCAGCGGCCGCTCATCGGGCAGCTCCAGCGGCAGAGCGGGCTGAAGCAGGTGCTTCATGTCGTAGCCAAAGTCACGATCCTTGCCACCGGTGGCGCGGAGCCAGAGCTGGAGGTACTGCAACGAAGCGTGCACGGTGGTTTGAGATGAATCGCCGGTGATCTCCAACGGATGGGTGAACAGCTCGAACGGCTTGCGGCCGCCGAGGAAGTTGATGCCTGCTTTGACGGGCGAGCGAACGCAGAGGGAGCCGAGGTTGCGCAGCCAGGTGGGCTCCAATGAAATCAAGGCATCGAAGGGGCCTTGGCGGGAAATTTCCCACCAGGCGCGAGCTTGGCCGAAACGGCGGGCCCCGGGGTTCAGCCACGCGGGCTTCAGGGCCACGACCTCATCGACAAACGGAGCACCAGAAATCAACGGGGCGACATTGGCGCTGGTGAAGAAGGTGAGGCGGGCATTCGGCGCATCCGCGCGGATCTGGCGAAGGAGCGGGGTGCACTGCACCGCATCGCCCAAAGCGCAGGTGCGAAACACCGCAATGTTCTTGAAGGCCGCAGTCATGAGGTGGCGGCGGTGTGGCGCCGGAGCAGGTCGAGCAGCAGGGGCCAGGTACGGCGGGGCTGCATGAGCCAGCGAAACGGGGCGGCAAGGGCTTGAACCTGGGAAAGAGCAAACCAGCGGAGGTCTGGCACCAGCCAGGTGGCCAGCAGACCGGAAACCGTGTAGCCGATCAAGGTGGCCCAGGCGGCGCCAAGAGCACCGTGGGCGGGGATCCAGCACCAGTTCAGCACCACATTGACCACCAGGGCCAGCCAGGAAAGCCAGGCGGTGACAGCCGCGCGATCCCGGGTAACCATGACGGCATAGCGCCATTCCATCTGAAAGTAAGGAATCACCGAGAGGCAGTGCACCAGGAGCACCGGCGTGGAGGCGGCAAACCGGGGCCCGTACAGCCAGCGCACCGCCAAGGGGCCGCCGACCAGGAGCCCCACGGCCGAGCCGAGGGATAGAATCACCATCAGCTCGCTGCCGCGGCGCGCAAGATCGCGGAAATGCATTTCGTCGTGCTTCTTTAAAAGCTGCGAAAGCCGCGGCAGCAGGACGGTGAGCACGAGGGGTGCAAGCAGATACACCACCTCGCTGAGCCGCACGGCAGCGCCATAGATGCCGGCTTCCACATCACCGCGCATGGCCTGGATCATGACCGTGTCCACCCGAAGCAGGAGCAGTGTGCCTGCCTGGCCGATCACCAGCACGACCCCCCGGGAAAGGAAGGCGCGGGCGACACGGGAATCCCAGCCACGCGGCCACCAGCCACGGCCGCGGCGATGGCTGGTCCATGCCCCGAGGCCGCCGGCGATGACAATCTCCGCAGCAAAAGTCCATGTGACGGCCGCGACGGTGGGAAACCAGAGCACGCAGGCAAGGCGGGCAACCGCGGCGACAAGGTAGCCGGCCATGTTGTTGCGCGAAGAGACAAAGGCACGGTGGCAGGCCTCCTCCCAGTTGTTGTGCAGGGTGAGGGAGGTAAGCACCAGGGGTGCCATGGTCGCGCCCAGCACCATCCAGGGCAGCGTGCCAGTCATCGCATTCCACACGGCCATCCCGGTGCAGGCGAGCAGGCCCATCGCCAGCCACAGCTTGAACACCGTTCCCGCCACCAGCGAAGCGATGCGCTTGCGCCTGCCCAGCTCGCGCAGCAGAAGCTGGCGCATGCCCAGCTCCACGGCACAGCCGGCGATGGTGCCCACGGCCGCGGCGGTGGCCAGGACGCCGAATTGCGCCGGCCCCAGCACCCGCGCCACCCATGTGCCAAGGAAGAACCCAACCAGCAGGCGCACGAGCTGATAGCTCAGCAGCCATTTGAAACTGCGGATCATGCGGTCTTGATCATGCAAAGGATGCGCGCCCCGGCGCCACGCGGTGAGTCAGCAGCCACACGGTAGCCCTTGTCCTGGAGCAGTGTGAGACACTGTCCGTGCAAAACAGGCGAATGGGTTTCCATGATGTAAGCCGCGGGCGCATCCACGTAGCGGCCAAAGCCTGTGAGCACGGCCACCTCGGCGCCCTCCACATCGATCTTCACAAGGTCGGGCAGGGGAAACCGCCCTTCATCCACCAGGGCATCGATGCGGCGCACGGGAACGGTGACGTAATTCCAGCCGTCGGCTTCATCCTCAGTGGCGAGATGCTGGCCGCCGGTCTTGTCGGGATGCACGGCAAACCTCAGATTCACTCCATCCTGATCGCCCACGGCCACAGGCAGCCATTCACACGCGCTCCACGCGGCATAGTTGCGGGCCAGCACCTCGCCTTCAGCGCGGGAGGGTTCAAAGCCGATCACCCGGGCGGCGGGGTACAGTGACTTCATGAAAAAGCTGCCCAGGCCGATGTTCGCCCCGATGTCGAGGATCACCTTGGGCTGAAGCTGGAGCGCACGCAGCGCCTTGTAGTCTTCCTCCACCAGCAGCTCGGTGACGAGGATGCCGTCGGGTCCCGTGTCGCGATAATGCAGGCGCGGCGCGCCCTCGAAGCGGGTGCCGATGCTCTTGAGCTCCACGCCGTTGCCAAAGGAAAGAAGCCCGCCATGGCAGGCAAAGAGCCGCAGCAGCTCCAGCTTGTCGCCCCAGGTGCCGCCCAGCCGCAAAGAGGCGGCCGCCATTGCGCATTTGCGTCGGAGACTCATGACAAGACCTAACGGGAGGGACCGCTTACTTTTCTGCCCCGGCTGCCGCCGAGACCACGCTGCCGCCAAAGAGGGGTACAAACAAGGGCCGCAGCTTCGCCACACCGGCACCGGACAGGTGGTTTTCATCATAGTACAGCGCCCTGCCGCCTTCCGCCACGAGGCAGGAGCGGCCGGGCGTGATGAAGTAAGGCGAAGGGTCCAGGCAGGCCACGCCGGGACCAAAGACCTCCGCGAAGACCTGATCCTGAATGGCATTGTCTTCCAGCGTCCCTGCCAATGAAAAGGTCATGGAGGCAGGATCCTTGCCAGCGATGGCGATGGCTGCCAGCCCACGCGGGACGTTCCATCCGGGCCGGGGCACCTGATGCACCACCCAGACCTTTGCGCCCGCTTCGCGGAGCGCCTTGACGGTGGCCAGAAGCCGCTCGTGCGCCACGGTGCTGGAGCCATAGATGGACCAGCGGGCGGCCAGCACCACCTGCGGCACATGCTCCTTGATGATGAAGCGGAGCACCGCGTCATTGAACGCAGGCGTGTCCCCGAACAGGGAAAAAGGAGCGGTGCTTGCAAAGTCCAGCAGGGGAGGCGTGCCGGAGTGGCACGCCGCCAGGCCGCGCACGCCATGTTCCCTGCACAAGACGTCCATCAACGACGCCAGCGCCCGGGCATGGCTGTCTCCCCACAAGAAAAGGCCCACCTGCTGCTGCTGATCTGCGGCTCCCAGAGGAGAGAACCTGCCGGCGGTCACATCCTGAAGGGACTGGTCATCCGTCCGTCCTTTGTCGTCCGCTCCCGCAGCGTACTGAACCGCCTGGGGAGGGAACCGGGACGGAAAACCTCCCTTGGAGCTCACTCCCAGCCCGGCCACCACCAGCGCCGCCAAGGTCCCAGCGGCGAAGGAAAAAGTGCGGAAACCGCTCTTCAACAAGCGGCCTTTGCGGCAGGGGACTTCCACCCACTTCCAGGAGGCCGCCGCCAGGGCAAGGCTAAGCAGCAGCAGCCCGGCGCGCTGCCAGGCCGGCAGCGGGCCCAGGCTCCAGTACTTGCAGAACATCAGCAGCGGCCAGTGCCAGAGATAGAGCGAATAGGAAATGAGGCCCACGCCGACCAGCACGGGTGAAGCCAGCAGCCGGCCCGTCAAGGTGGCGGAGCCCTCGCCAGCCCAGATCACTGCCGCCGCACCCGCACAAGGAAGCAAGGCCGCGGCACCAGGAAAGAGGGTGTCGCTGTTGTACGCCAGCATCGCCGCCAGCATGGCCAGCAGGCCTGCCACCGCCACCGTCTCCACGACCCAGGGCGCAGGCTTTTTTGCAGGCGCGAGCAGAACGATCAGCGAGCCCGTCAGCAGCTCCCACGCCCGGGCGGGCAGGAGGTAGAAAGCGGCCGAAGGATGTGTGCGTGTCATATGCAGCCCCGCCGCAAAGGAAACCAGCCAAAGCGCGCCTGCCACCAGGGCCGCTCCCCCGCGCGGCAAGCCTTTCCGGCAGGCCACCAGCAGGAGAGGGAAGAACAAGTAAAACTGCTCTTCGACCGCCAGCGACCACGTATGGAGAAGGGGCCTGCCGTCCGTTGCTGGCGAGAAGTAGCCAATGGTGCGCCAGAAGAAGAAGTTCGAACTAACCAGCGCCTGGGAAACGACTGACTGGCCCACGCCCTTCAGCTCCTCGGGCAGGTAAAGAAGCCATGCCAGACCGAGGGTAAACGCCACCACAACCGCCAGCACAGGCAGGATTCGGCGCATCCGCCGTGCCCAAAAGTCTCGGAGCTGAAAACGCCCGCGCTCCAGGTCCTTCCAGATCAGGCCGGTGATGAGATAGCCTGAAATCACAAAGAACACATCCACACCGACAAAACCGCCGGGGCATCCGAAGTCCGCGTGAAACAGAAGCACTGCCATGACGGCAAGCGCCCGGAGGCCGTCCACATCGGGCCTGTAACTGGTCAGCGGCACCATGGCTGAAAAAGGTCAGAACATCATGCCAGCGTGGCGGGCATGGGGAAGGAGAGGCTACCGGGGGCCGGGGCCCTTCAATTGGCCGGAAAGGCCCGGTCCACCATTTCGCACAGGATGTGGCCGATGATCATGTGGCACTCCTGGGCATGGGCGGTGACAGGGCTGGGAGCTTTCACGGCGAAGTCGGAAAGGGCCGCGGCCTTGCCGCCGGATTCAGCGGTGAAGGACACCGTGATACACCCTTTCTGCCGGGCGGCTTCGAGGCCGGCGAGGACATTGGGACTGTTGCCGGAGGTGGTGATGCCGATGGCGATGTCGCCAGCATGGGCGAGGCCTTCCACCTGGCGGGCAAAGATGGTGTCGAAACCAAAGTCATTGCCGCAGGCAGTGAGCATGGAGGTGTCCGTGGTCAGCGCCAGCGCGGGCAGGGAACGGCGGTTGGTGCGGTAGCGGATGACGAACTCCGCCGCCAGGTGCTGGGCGTCGGCGGCACTGCCGCCATTGCCAAAGAAGACTACCTTCCTTCCTGCTCTGAGACAGTCAATGATCGCGCTGGAGAGCTTCTCCAGCTCCGGCAGCAGTTCAGGCAGGCGCTCGGCCGCGGTCTGGTGCGCAGCGAGCTGTTG
>FTCC01000162.1_pt1 | contig 32198 bp, 22 predicted proteins | sample 1639481 | NCBI WGS metagenome assembly FTCC01 (sample SAMEA3914864, study PRJEB12502) | metagenome | biome: forest; material: soil | place: USA | collected 2012-03-12 | depth 0.3 m | reverse complement strand
CCGGGCGATTTCCGGGCAGTGTGGGACAGCGGCACGAAGGAGCGGCCACGCACCCACATCCGCTTTGGCAAATTCAGGATCGCAATGGGCGGAAAATAGCCAAAGAATCGGGATCAGACACCGTTCCCGACTGCCATGAACACTGCCCTCCGCCTTTCCTTGGCCGCTTCTGCGTGTCTTCTGAGCCTGGAGGCCTGGGCTGACGTGAGACTTCCCTCGGTGATTTCAGATCACATGGTGGTGCAGGCCGATACTGCCGTACCTCTGTGGGGCTGGGCGGCTCCGGGTGAGGAAGTGACTGTCTCACTGGCGGGACAGACTGCTACCGCCAAGGCCGATGACAAGGGCAAGTGGACCGTGAAGCTTGAAAACCTCAAGGCCAGCGACCAGCCCCAGGTGCTCAGCGCGAAGGGGATGAATACGCTCACCGTGAATGACGTGCTCGTGGGGCAGGTGTGGCTCGCTTCTGGCCAGTCGAACATGGAGCTGAAAGTGCAGCGTGCCCGCGATTACGAGAAAGAGCAGGCCGCAGCCGCTCATCCGCTGCTGCGCATGTACACGGTCACCCGTAGCGCTGAGCCCGGCAAGGAAGAGGACTGTGGCGGCAAGTGGGAGGTCTGCTCGCCAGAGACCGTGGGCAATTTTTCCGCTGTGGCCTACTTTTTCGGCCGCGAGATCCAAGAGACACTGAAGACACCGGTGGGCATCGTCCATTCTTCGGTGGGCGGCACCGATATTGCCGCATGGACAAGTCTGGACGTGCAGAAGAAGGTGCCTGAGCTGAAGGCTTTCCTCGCCAAATGGCGTGAGCAAGACAAGGCCTATGATGCCAGGCAGGCAAAGGAAGCCTACAAGACCACGCTGAAGAACTGGGAAGCCGCTGCTGCCAAGGCCAAGGAGGCCGGCAAGACTACACCGCGCAAGCCGGCCGCACCCATGCAGCCAAGGCTGAATGCGAACTACCCGGCGCACCTGTTTAACGGCCGCCTGGCTCCCCTCATCCCCTATGCCATTCATGGTGCCATCTGGTACCAGGGCGAGCACAACTCCAGCACGCCAGAGGAGGGCGTGCGCTACCGCAAGCAGCTGCCGCTGCTCATTAATGACTGGCGCGCCCGCTGGGGCTATGACTTCCCCTTTGCCTGGGTGCAGCTCCCTGGTTACGCCTCCAGCGGCCCCGGTCGTCCTTTTGTGCGCGAGGCGATGCTGCAGACCTTGCGCCTGAAGAACACCGGCATGGCTGTCACGCTCGACATTGGCGACGCCCACGACAATCACCCCAAGAACAAACAAGATGTGGGCCACCGTCTCGCCCTCTGGGCGCTGGGCGACGTGTACGGCAGCAAGGTGCCCGCCACCTCGGGCCCGCTGCTGACGGGGCAGCAGATTCGCGGCGGCGAGATCGTCGTGAGCTTTTCCCACACGGAAAAGGGCCTGAAGGCTCACGGTGGTGTGTTGAAGGGCTTTGTTATTGCCGGTGAGCAGCGCGAGTGGAAGCCCGCGACTGCTCGTATCGACGGCGACAAGGTCATCGTCAGCAATCCGGAAGTGACCAGTCCGGTCGCGGTGCGCTATGCCTGGGATGTGAGCCCCGACTGCACTCTCTTCAACGGTGCAGGGCTGCCGGCATCGCCTTTCCGCACGGATGACTGGGCGGAACCGAAGGCGGCGGCCCAGACGGACGCCTTTCCCGGTGCCGAGGGTTTTGGCCGCCACGCGCTCGGCGGCCGCGGTGGCAAGGTCTTCGAGGTGACCAACCTTGAGGACTACAAGCACAATGACAAGCCCGTGCCCGGCTCCTTGCGCGAAGCGGTGGAATCCTCCGGTCCGCGTGTGATTGTTTTCCGCCTCTCCGGCACCATTGCGCTGAAGCAGCGGCTGGACGTCCGCCAGCCCTTTCTCACCATTGCCGGGCAGACCGCGCCGGGCGACGGCATCTGCCTGCGGGACAACCAGCTTCTCATAGTGTCTCACGATGTGATAGTACGCTATCTCCGCGTCCGCCCCGGAGTCAGCCGCGAGGTGCATGAAATGGACTGCATCAGCATCGACGACGGCGCGCGTGACGTGATGGTGGACCACTGCTCCACTTCCTGGTCGAACGACGAAGGCATCTCCTGCAACAAGGACGTGGACCGGGTGACGGTGCAATGGTGCATCATCGCCGAAAACCTGGGCCGCCACGGCTTTGGCTCGATCATCAGCAGCAAGGGCGGCGGCCTCACGTATCATCACAACCTCTACATCAGCAACATTTCCCGAAACCCGCGCCCTGGCGGTTTTGAGGACGGCAACGGCGTGTGCCTGTGGGACTTTCGCAACAACGTGATCTACAACTGGGGCGGCCGCCTGGGCTACAATGGCAATTACGGGAGCCACCCGGAGCGCACGGCCGAGGAGGGAAACCTGGTGGCCAATTGCTACCTCGCCGGGCCGTCTTCAAAAATGGCGCCCCTTTTCATTCACGTGGTGAAGGCTTCGAAAATGTTTGCGTCGGGCAATGTGATCAATCACAAGCCCGCGGGCTGGGAAGCCATGGCCTATCAAAAGGAAGCCAGCGAAGCTTCGGTGCGCGTCAATGAACCTTTCGAAGTCGCTGCCGTCCACACGGACAGTGCCGAGGATGCATGCGCGACGGTGATTCGTGATGTGGGCGCCCGTGTGCCTCGTCTTGATGCCGTGGACCTGCGTTTGTTGAGTGAGGTGAAGGAGGGCAAAGGTGCGCTGGTGGCGGATCCTGAACACATTCCTGGCTGGCCGGAGCTGAAGTCTTCGCCTGCGCCCGGGGACAGTGATCACGACGGGATTCCTGATGACTGGGAGAAGGCCCACAACCTTGATCCTCACAATCCTGCGGATGGAGCGCACTTCCTTCCGGATGGCTACACCAACCTGGATGTCTATCTTGACGACCTCGCGCATCAGTCGCGGATCCCCACCATCGGCACATGAAAACCCGGCTGCTTGTCACCTTTGCCGTCTTCGCTGGAGTCATGGCTCGTGCGGATGTGCGCCTGCCCTCCGTTATTTCCGATCACATGGTGCTTCAGGCGGGTGCCATGGTGCCGGTATGGGGCCGTGCGCAGCCGGGTGAGGAAGTGACAGTTGAGTTCGCCAGGCAGTCGCAGACCACAAACGCCGGCGCTGATGGCAAATGGCTGATCAAGCTGGACAAGCTGCAGGCTTCCGATCAGGCCCAGGAAATGACAGTCCAGGGGCGCAACCGGATCATTGTTCATGATGTGCTCGTCGGTGAAGTCTGGCTCGCCTCCGGCCAGTCTAACATGGAGATGCAGATCAAGGGCAAGGAACACGGATCCGTGGATCATGCCGATGAAGAAATCGCCGCCGCGAAGCATCCGACGTTGCGGCAGTTCCGTCAGGATGAACCTTTCTCGATCTATGGCATCACGGCTCCTCCTGCGGCTTCCGTGGAGGACCGCCCCGGAGCCTGGCATGTCTGTTCACCGGAGACGGCGGCAGATTTCTCCGCCTGCGCTTATTTCTTTGCGCGCGAGATTCAGGAGCACGTGAAAACGCCGGTGGGCGTGGTCACCGCCGCTGTGGGCGGCACGCCGGTGGAGGCATGGACCAGCCTGCCCGTACAGCAGGCCGATCCAGCCCTGGCCGCGATGCTCGCCGACTGGCAGAAGCGGCTTGCTGGCTTTGATGCGGAGCGAGATTCCGCCGCGTTTCAGGAAGCGAAGAAGGCCTGGCTCAAGCAGCGCTCCGCCGCAGTGAAAGCCGGGCAGCCCGCTCCCAAGGCGCCGTTGCCGTTCAAGAACCTCGCTGTGATGCAGCCGGGCGGGCTCTTCAATGGTGTGATTGCGCCGCTGATCCCTTATGCCGTGCGCGGGGTGATCTGGTACCAGGGCGAGCGTAATGCCGCGGGACCGTTCACGGGATTGTATGGCGAACAGCTCACCACATTGATCAAGGACTGGCGCGCCCGCTGGCAAAATGACTTTTACTTTGCCTGGGTGCAGCTTCCCCGCGCCCAGAAAGAGCAGACCCTGCCCAGCGAGCCCAAGGGCTGGGGCGTGAGCGTGCGTGACGAAATGCGCCGCACGCTGGCCGTGCCTAACACAGCCATGGCGATCACCATCGACATGGGCGGTGTCAAAGAAGGTCATCCCACCAACAAGGCTGATTACGCCCATCGTCTCGCCCTGCTGGCCCTGCATGATGTTTACAAGCAGCCTGCGGAGGAGTGGACTGGACCGCTGTTTCGTTCCGCAAAGACAGGGGACGGCACCATGGTTATTGAGTTTGATCATGGCGCAGGCCTGAAGGCCGCCGCCGGTGAGCTGAAGGGCTTTGCCATCGCCGGAGCCGACCAGAAGTTTGTCTGGGCGGAGGCAAAGATTGTCGATGACCATGTGGTCGTTTCCGCCGCCAGTGTGCCGCAGCCTGTGGCCGTGCGCTATGGGTGGGCGGGCAATCCCCATTGCAACCTGATCAATGCCGCGGGACTTCCGGCCTCACCTTTCCGCACCGATGACTGGAATTAATTTTCTTCGTGTCCTGGTCTTTTTGTTCCTCGGTGTCTGCCTCTGCCATGCGGCTGAGCCTTCTATCATCACTGTGGATGATGACCAGGGCGCTTATACCGGTGATTGGGTAGAGAGCGTCAAAGTGCCTGCGCTGGTTGGCAAAGGGTACCGTCACGATGACAACAGGGGCAAAGGCAGCAAGACGGCGCGCTTCAGCGCCATCATTCCAGCGGCGGGAGAATATGAAATCCGTGTCCTATACTCTCCTACACGCAACCGGGCCACGAACGTGCCTGTCGCCGTGGAGGTGCCTGGCGAATCCCTTGTGGTGAAACTCAACGAGCGCGAACTTCCGCCGCGAAACGGGGTGTTCCACGTGGTTTACAAGGCGGGAGATCAGGCCGTGTTGAGCCTGTCCAACCAAGGCACGGACGGTTTTGTGGTAGTGGATGCGGTGCAGTGGGTGCCGGTGGAGCTGGCCAGGCTTGAAGCCAGCACGGCCCAGCCGGCGGGCAGACATGCGGTGAGCACTGGCGAGTCGCGCGCCCGGGCCGCCGCTGTGGCCTTGTCGCCGCTGGCCCCGAAGGAAGCAGTGAAGCCTTCAACTCCTTTGAAGCCGGACACTGAGCCGGTTTTGCTGGCCAAGGCCGCATCCGCGGCGGAGGTGAATGGCAAGCACTACGACCTGGTGGTCGTGGGCGGCACCGGCAGTGGTGTCATGTGCGCCGTGCGGGCCGCGCGCGAGGGCTGCAAGGTGCTGCTGGTGCAGCACAACGGCCACATTGGCGGGATGATGACCAACGGCCTCATGCAATGGGATGCGCTGTATGGCGGCCCTCGCTCGCCGTTGTTCAGCGAGCTGCTGGGCCGTATTGAGCGGCATTACATTGACACCTCCGGTCGCGACTCGCGCGATCACCAAATCATCCGCTGCACACATGAGCACTATCCGGTGAGCTGGGTGGAGCCGCATGTGGCGGAGCGCGAGTTCAACCGTCTTGTGGCAGGGGAGAAGAACATCACCCTGCTGCTCTCCCACTATGTGGAAACGGCCGAGCGAGAGGGCGCTCTGCTCAAGGGCCTGACCCTGCGCGAGTACAGCACCACCAAAGACATTCAGGTGACGGGCGACTGCTTTGCCGATGCGAGTTATGAAGGCGACCTCGCTGCTGCTGCCAAGGTTCCCTACCACGTGGGCCGCGAGTCGCGGGATGAATACCACGAGCCGCACGCAGGGAAGATCTTCGTAAACATCGACAGTTCGGCCCCGCAGAGCGCCGCGGCCGAGGGCATCAACATCCGTGCCTACACTTCCCGGCAGGGCAGCGTCGATCCGACGAGCCCCTTCTCCGCTGATGGGGCGGTGCAGGCGTACAACTACCGCTTCTGTGTCTCACGGGATGAAACTAACAGATTGTTGCCTGGCAAGCCGGCCAATTACAATCGTGACGAGTTCCTGCATTTCGACCGCAAGTCCATCGCCACCAATGGCGGCCCGGCGCTGAAGTCGCACATGAACAGCCCCATCCTGCCGGGTGAGAATCATGCCTATCCAGAAGCGGGCTGGCCAGAGCGAGAGAAGATCATCCAGCGACACCGCGATTTTGCTCTCGGGCTGATGTGGTTCCTGCAGAACGATGAGTCGGTGCCAGAGGCAAAGCGCGCAGACTTCCGCAAATGGGGGCTGGCGCGCGATGAGTTCACCGACCATGACCACATCCCCTATGAGATGTATGTGCGGGAAGCGCGGCGCATCGTGGGCCGCCACATGTTCATTGAGCAGGACAACTCGCGTTCACCGGATTATGCACGGGCCCCTGTTCAGCCCGACAGCGTTGCCATCACGGACTGGTACATGGACTCGCACTCGTGCACGAAGGACTCACGCCCCGGCTTTCGTTACGATGGCAAGCTGATCCTGACCGAGGAGTCGCGGCCCGCGCAGATTCCCTGGCGCAGCCTGCTGCCTCAGGGCGTGGATAATCTCATCGTGCCCGTATGCCTTGGGGCCAGCCATGTCGCCTGGGGCGCGGTGCGGCTGGAGCCCGTGTGGATGCAGACGGGCGAAGCCGCAGGCTTCGCGGCTGGTCTCGCCCATCGGCAAAAGATTGCCCCGGCGGCCCTCGATCCGGTGTTGCTGGTGCGCACGCTGGCGGATCACCGCCAGCTTGTGAGCTTCTTCAATGACTTCAAGGTCAATGGCGAGGAAGCGTGGATTCCCGCTGTGGAATACCTGGCCACGCAGGGGTTCTTTTCTGGTTATGATGCCAAGGCGGCCGAGCCGCTGGACAAGGAGACGGCGCGGCTGTGGGCCCGGGCCGCTGTTGAGTTGAAGGGCAAGCGACTGGACGGGCGGAAGCTCGCGGCTGCCGTGGCAAAGGCGGACTCCAAAGAGACTGTCACCCGCGAGGCCTTTCTGGACATGCTGCCGCAGGGCGGTGCTGAGGTGAAGCAGGGCGGGAAACCGATAACTCGTGGCGAGGCGTGTGTGAAGGTCTATCAGTTTGTCCTAAAGCCCTGAGCGAAAAGCCCTGGGCGAGCACAGGAACTGTCCCGGCAGCAAGCTGCCACGGCCGAAAGCGGCAGCGAGCAGCCGCAGTCCAAGACGCTATCGCGCCATTCGCCACGGCTCGATGAAAGCCGGGCTCAGATCTTTTAGTTTCAACGGCTCGTTGAAGCGCGGCCTCAGTTCAGCGGCTCCAGCTCCTTGATCAGGAACTTGCCGTCCTTGCGGATCAGCTTGCCGTCGAACCAGATTTCGCCGCCGCCGTAGTCCGGGCGCTGGATGCACACCATGTCCCAGTGCACCTGGCTGCGGTTGCCGTTGTCGGCGATGCCTTCATAGGCCTGGCCGGGGGTGAAGTGGAAGCTGCCGGCGATCTTCTCGTCAAAGAGGATGTCGCGCATCGGCTCCCTGATCTCGCGGTTGAAGCCGATGGCGAATTCACCGATATAACGGGCGCCGTCGTCGCTGTCGAGGATCTTGTTGATCGCCTTGGTGTTGTTAGCCGTGGCGTTGACAATCTTGCCCTTGATGAACTCGAGCTTGATGCTGTCGAAGGCCACGCCCTGGTAGATCGTGGGGGCGTTGTAGCTGACCACACCTTCCACGCTGTCCTTCACCGGCGAGCTGAAGACTTCGCCGTCCGGAATGTTGTGCCGGCCGCCGCAGGCGATGGCCTTCAGGCCCTTGAGGCTGAAGTGGAGGTCGGTGCCCGGGCCCTTGATGTGCACCTGGTCGGTCTTGTCCATGAGCTTTTTCAGCGCGTTCATGGAGGGGACGAGGGCGGCGTAGTCCAGCAGGCAGACTTTGAAGAAGAAGTCCTCGAAGCCCTCGGTGCTCATGCCGGCCTGCTGGGCCATGGAGGAGGTGGGCCAGCGCAGCACGCACCAGCGGGTGTTGTTCACGCGCTCGTTTTGCAGGGGGCGCAGCTTGGCCATCACCATCTTCATCTTGTCCGAGGGCACGTCGCAGTTCTCGGTGATGTTGTGGCTGCCGCGCACGGCGATGTAGCAGTCCGTTTCCTGCATCAGCTCCAGGTTGTTCTTTGCCAGCAGGTCGTACTGCTCCTCGCTGGCGTGGATCATCAGCTCGCGGGAGACGGTGGAGTCGTGCAGCTTCACGATCGGAATGCCCTTGGCATCCACCACCGCGCGGATCAGTGACACGGCCACGGCGGCGGGCACGTCGAAACAATCGATCCACACCCGGTCACCTTTTTTTACCTGGGTGGAGTAGCGGACGAGTTGGCGGGCAAGCTGGTCGATGCGGGGGTCGTGCATGGTGATGGGTTTTATAGGGGAACGTGCGGCGGGGGTAAACTGGAAAAGCGGGAGAGAGTGTGATGACATGAGCCCCCCAGGCACGGCCGAGTACGACTGGTACCAATCACGAAGGCAGGGCGAAAGCGTTCGAGGATCTCCAGCGGCGGTACGTTTTTCGCACGGCCCAAGCCCAAAACGGCAGAACGACTGCCGGGTGTCGCAAGAATTGCGCCCCAGCCCTCAATTTGGTTGCGTATTGTCAGTGTTTTTTTGGTGCGGATCATTCGTCGGAACTCACAAACCGCTTCGTTTCGAGAGAAGCTCCCCAGGTGCAACAACAGGCCATTGGAAAAAACCACTGGCCAAAACGGGATGCGTGCGTAACATCGCGACCCCTTTTCCACCCTTGATGTCCGCTTCCCCCAACATACTCCGCATTGGCCTGCCTTCCGGCAGTCTGCAGGGGCCTACCTTGGAATTGTTCAAGAACGCGGGCTACAACATCGTGGTGCCTTCCCGCTCGTACCGCCCTACGGTGGATGATCCAACCCTGGAACTGCGCCTGCTGCGCGCCCAGGAGATCGGCCGCTATGTGGATCACGGATTCCTGGACTGCGGGATCACCGGCCGGGATTGGATTGTTGAAAACAATGCCAAGGTGGAGGTCATCACCGATCTGCGCTACTCCAAGGCCACCTCCCAGCCCACGCGGTGGGTGCTGGTGGTGCCGAATGACTCGCCCATCCAGTCTGTGAAGGACCTGGAAGGCAAGCGCATTGCCACCGAGGCCGTGGGCATGGTGCAGCGCTACTTGGAAAAGAACGGCGTGAAGGCCGAAGTCGAATTTAGCTGGGGTGCCACCGAAGTGAAGGTGCCGGAACTCGTGGATGCCATCGTGGACATCACGGAAACGGGCTCCTCCCTGCGTGCGAACAAGCTGCGCATTGTGGACACCCTGATGGAGTCCTACCCCCAGTTCGTTGCCAGCCCCTCCGCCGCCGCTGATTCGTGGAAGCGCGGCAAGATGGAGCAGCTCGTGCTTTTGCTCAAAGGTGCCCTGGAGGCCCGCCACAAGGTGGGGCTCAAGATGAACGTGCCGGAAAAGCAACTGCAAGCCGTCATCGGGTGCATTCCCTCGCTGCGTCTGCCGACCATTTCCTCCCTTGCCACACCGGACTGGGTGGCGGTGGAGACGGTGATCGACGAGACCGTGGTGCGGGAGATCATTCCGCAACTGAAGTCCTTGGGCGCGGAGGGGATTGTGGAATACCCTCTTAACAAAGTCGTCCACTAAGCCCCTCCACTCAGCCCCAACCTAGAACACCGCCATGGGATCGCTCAAAAAGCGCAGAAAGACCAAGATCAACAAGCACAAGCGCAAGAAGCGCATGCGCGCCAACCGTCATAAGAAGCGTTTGCGCTACAAGAGCTAGTTCATTAGCTTCAAGGCATGCCCATGCCTCTCGTTGCGCGTCGATTTCATCGGGGCTGCAGCGTTCTCAACCGTGCCCGCCAGCACCCTGCCGCCTTTCTGGGTGGGAGGGGGTGGCGGGGTATTGTTGCGCTGGCGGGAGTGCTTCTGGGGCTTCCCAGTGCTCCGGCGGCCTCGGTTTCTCATTCGCAGTCCCGCGCCGATCTATCGATGGGCGAAGTACGGCCGGTCGAAGTGCCGCCGCGCTCGATAGCACGCGCCGAGGGCCTGGCCCATTACGCCGCCGCCCGCCAATACGAGGCAGGCGGCCGCCTTCGTGAAGCGCTGAAGCATTATCAGCTCGCGCTCGCGGATGATCCCGGCAATGCGGAGCTGGCGGTGCATACGGCCGAACTGGCCTTGAATTACGACAGCCGCGCCGCCGCTGTCAAACTGCTGGAGGATTGCGTCAAGGCCAGCCCTGATGACAGCGCTGCCTATGTCAATCTGGCGCGTTTCCACGCCACCTATCCCGGCGATGAGCCTTTTGCGCCCGACCATGCCAGCAAGGTGCTAGCCGAGGCGCTGGCGCGCTTTCCTCACGATGCCGCGCTGTACCGCGATGCGGTGACGATTTACTTGGCCCGCAACCTTCGCGACGAAGCGGTGAAGGCGCTCGAAGTGGCGCAGAAACAACCTGTCACCGACCCTGAGTTCTGGCTTGAAACAGGACGTGCGGCGCAACTGGTGTGGCCGCTGAATCATCCTGATTTCCGCGACCAGCACCGAGCGCGGGTGAATCCTTTTTTCGAGAGGGCGCTGAAGCTCAGCCAGTCGCCCCCGCAGACGGAGTTCGAGCTTGCCGTGGCCCGCTATTACCTGCTGAGCAACCAGCTTGAGCAGGCCGCGACGGTGGCCGAGGCGATCAACAAACATGGCCGCAATGCCGATGCCACGAAGCTGCTCATCCGCCTGTATCAGTCCCTCGACAAGGAGGAGGAGTCCGTGGCGCTGCTGGAGCAGTTCATGAAGGATGCGCCCGGCGACGTGGAGCAGCGCCGGCTGCTGCTCAGCATCTACGAGCGCAAGGAGCTGTACGAGAAGGCCGCGCCGCATGCCGAAGCCCTGGTCCAGTCCGGTGCTGCTGATGCGAATGAGTACATGAACCTCAGCCGGCTGCTGCTGCTCACCCACCAGCCTGAGAAGGCGCTGCAGCTCGCCAAGCGCACCCTGGTGCTGTTTCCCAACAACCCGCGCTTCACCCTTCAGGCGGCCTGGGCGAACCGGGCCATGAAGCGCTTCGACGATTCGCTGCGCTTGTACGAGAAGACCGAAACACTGGCAACGGCCGTCGCTCCCGACCTGCTCAATGACGGTTTCTACCAGTCCTGGGGCGACACGCTGCAAGGAATGGAGAAGTTTGATGATGCGGCGCAAAAGTACCAGAAGTCCATCGCCCTGGTGCCGCAGGATGATCCCGGCAGGGCCGCGGTGGTGCTGAACAATCTTGGCTACATGTGGCTCGACCAGGGCAAGAACCTCGACCAGGCCGGCGAGTTCATCCAGAAGGCCAACCAGCTCCAGCCGAAGAACCCTGTGTATCTCGACAGCCTGGGCTGGTTCCACTTCAAGAAGGGCGACTACCAGGCTGCGCTGAAAGTGCTGGAAGAGGTCGAGGCCACGATCAAGCAGCCCGGGGCGGAGGATGCGGAAATCTTCGACCATATTGCGCAGACTTACGCGAAGCTAGGCAACAAGGCCAAGGCCCTGGATTACTTCAAGAAGGCCGCCGAGCTGGATCCTGGTGCTGCGAAGATTCGTGAACATTATCAGCAGGCGCAGCATTGATGTGCGCGGGGTTGGCGAAGGTTTTCTGAAACGGGGTCTGCACGACGGACAGGATCTAGGGGGGCTGGTCTTGGGGTGTTGCTGGCAAATTCGCTCGCCATTGGTCCCCTAGGTCCTGTCCGTCGTGTAGGTCCCGTTTCAGAAAACCTTCGCCAGCTCCATACTCTTTCGGCCGTCCCGCAAAGGCGTGACTGGCGCCAGCGTTGAAGGCAGTGAACCTTCATCCATGCTCCTCACACGACGCGCCATGCTTCAGACTGCCGGCCAGGGCTTCGGCGCGCTGGCGTTTGCTTCGCTTCAGGCGGGGGAGACCTCGCATCGCTCCCAGGTCATCGTGCCGAAGGCGAAGCGAGTGGTACAGCTCTTCATGGCTGGTGCGGCTTCGCATGTGGACTTGTTCGACTATAAGCCGGACCTGGTGCGCCATCACGGCGAGCAGTCGGACTTTGGCGAGAAGGTCGAAGCCTTTCAAAACGGCGTGGGGCCATGGAAGAAGCCGGCGTGGGATTTTAAGCCCTATGGCGCCTGCGGCAAGCCGCTGAGCGACATTGTTTCGGCCCTTGGCCCCTGTGTGGATGACATGGCCTTTGTTCACAACATGGTGGGCAAGACCGGTGTGCATTCCCAGGGCACGCTGCTGCAGGCCACAGGATTCAACCTGCCCGGCTTTCCGGGGGCCGGTGCGTGGGTGAGCTACGGCCTTGGCTCGCTGAATGACAACCTGCCCACCTTTGTGGTGCTGCCGGATCATCGCGGTTTTGCTTCCAATGGACCGAAGAACTGGGACAGCGCCTTTCTGCCCTCGCAGCACGCGGGCACCATCATCTATCCCGGTGCGGAGACCCCGATTGCCGACCTGTTTCCTCACAAGTCCGGCGGCTATGTCACGCCGCGCGCCGACAAGGCGGGCTTTGCGCTGCTGGAGAAACTCAACCATGAGCACATGCAGGGCCGTGAAGGAGACCCGCGCCTGGAATCAAGGATCCGCAGCTACGAGCTGGCTGCTAAAATGCAGCTCGCCGCGCCCGAAGCGCTGGACTTCTCGCAGGAGTCCGAGGCCATGAAGGCCATGTACGGCATTCAGGAGCACCGCAAGGTGTGGCCTACAGAAATCAATGCCGCCGAGGAGGCCGACTACATGGGCCGCAAATGCCTCGCCGCCCGCCGCCTGCTCGAGCGTGGCGTGCGTTTCGTGCAGATCTGGAGCGGCAATGACAACGGCTTCCCCCGCCGCAACTGGGACAGCCACGAAGACATTGAGCGCGACCACGGTCCGCTCGCCTGGGGCATGGCCAAGGCCGTGAGCGCGCTGATGCAGGACCTCAAGCAGCGTGGCTTGTTGGAAGACACAGTCATTCTCTGGACCACCGAGTTCGGCCGCATGCCGTCAACCCAAGGTGGCAAGGGGCGCGATCACAACCCCTATTGCTTCACCAACTGGCTGTGCGGTGGAGGCATCAAGGGCGGTGTTGTCGCCGGCGAAAGCGATCAATGGGGCTACAAGCCGCTCGACCGCGCCAATCCCACCCAGGTGTACGACATCCATGCCACGCTATTGCATCTGTTAGGCATCGAGCACACGAAGCTTACGGTGCGGCACAACGGCATCGACCGGCGGCTCACGGATGTGCACGGCAATGTGATCCGTGAGCTGCTGGCATGAGGTGGGTCAAATCCCGTAGCCCTGCCGGTACACCTTGTGGATGAAGGCGTCGGCCTCGGGGGCGTTGGTGGCTTTCAAGGTGGTGGTGTCCCACTCCACTTTCTTGCCCAGTCGCACGGCGAGCAGGCCCACCAGGAGGGCTTCGGTGAAGGGGGCGGAGTAATGGAAGCCGGACTTGGCATCCTCGGGTTTGCCAGCCTTGCAGGCCTCGATCCACTCGCGGCGATGGCCCACCTTGCAGCGTGGGAGGGTGCGGGCGGGGATGATGAAGTCCTTCATGCGTGTCTCCGGAACCAGGCGTGGCGTGCCAGCCCAGCCACCGGCGATCATCGCACCCTTGTCGCCCACGAAATAGATGCCGTTGTCGCCCAGCTTCTTATCTTCTTCCATGCCTGGAGGCTTGGGTGGCATCTTGCCGCCGTCGTACCACTTCAACGTCACCGGCGGCTGGTCGCCGCGGGCGGGAAAGTGATACGTGATGATATTCCAGGCGGGGAAGGATTCGCCGTTGTTGGGGCCGGTCTCCGCCTCCGTCCAGTCCGGAGCGCCGAGGTCGAGGGCGTAGAAGGCGGGATCGGCATTGTGCACCGCCATGTCGCCCAGCGCGCCGTTGCCAAAGGCCCACCAGCCGCGCCATCTGACCGGGCAATAATCCGGATGATAAGGGCGCGCGATCGTGGGGCCGAGCCAGAGGTCCCAGTCGAGATTCTTTGGCACCGGTGGTGTATCTGTCGGACGGGGCATGCCCTGAGTGTTCCAGAAGTGGCCGGGGCGGTCGGACCACACATGCACCTCCGTCACCTTGCCGATGCTGCCAGCCTGGATCCATTCACGCATCAGGCGCAGGCCCTCGCCGGCGTGGCCCTGGTTGCCCATCTGGGTCACCCGGCCGGTGGCCTTGGCCACTTCCGCCATCCGGCGCGCCTCGCCCACGGAATGGGCCAAAGGCTTTTCCACGTACACATGCCGGCCGGCGTGCATCGCCATGATACTGGCTGGCGCGTGGATGTGGTCGGGAGTGGCCACCAGCACGGCGTCGATGTCCTTGTGCTGTTCAATCAGTTTCCGGTAATCGCGGTGAACTTTGGCCTGCGGGTACTTCTTGATGTTGGGGGCTCCGCGGTCCAGGTCCACGTCGCACAGCGCTGCGAAGTTCACCAAGCCGGTGCTGTCCATGTCCGCCATGTCGCCCGCTGCCTGGCCGGCGATGCCGATGCAGCCGATGTTCAGCTTCTCGCTCGGCGGGGTGAAACCCGGGCCGCCGATGACGTGGCGGGGCACGACCTGGAAGCCGAAGGCTGCCGCGGCGGTGGAGGCGACGAAACGGCGGCGGCTGAGGGGCGCCACAGTGCTGGCAGGGGAGGGAAGGGGCTGGTCAGGCATGGTTCCAGGGCTACGGCTTCGGTGGGAAAAGTCTTTCTTTCGGGCCCTGGTCCACCCCTTGCTCCTTCGCGATTGCAAGAAATGCGTATCCGCTTAGAATCGCGCCCGATGTTCCGAAAAACGTTTTTCCTCCTGATCGTTGCGGCTTTGTTTCTGGCGGGCTGGGCAGTCCGGGCGCAGGCTCAGGCCCCTGGAAAGCCGGTGGTCACCCAGGTGCCTGCCAGCAGCCTGAAGGTGATGCCGGAGGAGGCCTCGCAGCCGCTGTCATTTGAAACCTTCATCAAGGGGGCGGGCATCATGGCCTACCCGCTCATGGCACTCTCCATGGTCGCGTTCTTCCTGATCGTGCTCTACACCTTCACCATCCGTCAGGGCTCGGTCGTCAGCGATGCCTTCATGAACTCGGCGGACGCGCTGATCCGCAAGCAGGACTACCTGGGCCTGCTGGCGGTGTGCAACCGCCGCAACGAGTGCATCGCCCGCATCACCTCCAAGACGCTGGACTTCGCCACGCGCAACCCCACGGCCAGCTTTGATGAAGTGAAGGAAGTGACCGAGGCCGAAGGCAACCGTCAGTCCAGCCTGCTGCTCTCGCGTATTGCCTACCTGGGTGATGTGGGCGCCGTGGCTCCCATGCTGGGCCTGCTGGGCACCACCATCGGCATGATTCGCACCTTCCATGAAATGACCGGCCGCACGTACGGCGGCGGCGGCCAGCTCGGCCTGGCCCAGGGGGTTTCCGAGGCGCTGCTGTGCACCGCCTCCGGCCTGGTGATCGGCATTCCTTCGCTGATCTTTTATTCCATCATCCGCGGCAAGGTGAACCGCCTGATTTCGGAGATGGAGGCGGCCACCACCCACCTGATGGCCTTGCTGGCGGTGCAGTACAAGCGGGCAGCACGCGCCGTTGCCACGCGCCAGGCTGCCGGGGATTGATTCCGGATCGTAACTCCTTCCGCGCCGCAGTCTCCTTCCCATGAACTTCCGCAAGACGCACTCCATTGATCCCGTGCCCATGCAGCTTGCCCCGCTGGTGGACGTGCTGTTCCTGCTGGTGATTTTCTTCGCCGTCACCTGGAAGGCCGGGCAGGATGAAAAACTCATGGATGTGAGCGTGCCCGCCGCTGAGAAAGGCGAGGACCGCAAGCCCACCTCCGTGGGCGAGATCATCATCAATGTGAAGAACGACGGCACCATTGTCGTCAACGGCCAGACGCTCACCGTCGATGAACTGCTCGCCAAGCTGCAGAACATCGCCTCCATTTACAAGGACCAGGCCGTGATCATCCGCGGCGACACCAAGACGGAATACGACAAGATCATCAGGGTGCTGGATACCTGCCAGAAGGCCGGCATCTGGAACATCGCCTTCGCCACCCGCGATGTGAAGGACGTGCCACCTTCGAACTGACATCCCCGATGAAGTTTTCGCCCGCTCTGCCGCCATTGTCCCCGCGCCTGCCGAAGGTGTCCTGCCTGCTCGCCCTTGTGCTCGCGGCCACTCCCGCTGCCCATGCTCAAAAATCGCGCCGTGCCGTGCCGGTCGATGATGACAAGCCGGTGCCAAGGGCTGTGCCCGTGGGCCCCGACGGCATTCCTGTGGCCCCTCGTGCCAAGGCTGTGGAGGACGACAAGCCCAAGGGACCGGACCAGGACCTTTTTGACTATGCGATGCTCGCCTTTGGCCAGAAGGACTATGCGATCGCTTCGCAGTCCTTTGGCAAGTACCTGAGCACCTATCCGCAGGGCAAGCAGGTGCCCTGGGCCTTGTTCCGTCTCGGCGAGTGCTACCGCTTCCTCGGCCAGAAGGACGAGTATGAGCGCTGCTACACGGAAGTGCTCAACCGTTACCCCAAGAGCGAAGCCGCGCCCAATGCCGCGTATTGGCTCGGTGTCAGCAACTACAATGCGGGTGAGTTCAAGGCCGCCGCCGCTTACTTCGGCATCTGCCAGACCAAGGCGGTGGTGCCTGCCGTGAAAATCGCCGCCTCCTTCTATCAAAGCGAGGCCTACGGAGCCCTGAAGGATGAGAAGAGGCAGCTTGAGGCGCTCAAGCCCGTGCTGGAAGTGAAGAAGGGCAATGACTTCCTTGAGCGGGCCCTGCTCGCCAGCGCCACCGTCCTGCAGCGCCAGAAGAAGAACGCCGAGGCCCTGCCCATCCTCACCGAACTGCTGTCCACTTCCACCGATGCCAAGGTGCAGGCCGATGCCGCGCTGAAGGCCGCCATCATCAATGGCGAGCTGAAGAAGCCCGAGGAAGCCGGCAACCTCTACAGCCAGGTGCTCGCCAACAAGGACGCCAACCCTGAGCAGCGCGGTGCCGCTCTCGTCGGCCTCGTCGGCGAACTCAATGCCCAGGGCCGCTACGATGCCGTCATCGACACGTACAACCGCAATGCCCAGCTTCTGCCGCCCCCGGAGCTGCGCCCGCGCCTGCTCATGCAGGTGGGCAACGCCCAGCGTCTCAACAAGAGCTACTCCCGCGCCGTCGATCTTTACGACATGATCCTGCGCTTCTCGCCCGACAGCGAGCTGGCGTTCGAAGCCGCCTACTGGCGCCTGTACTGCTATTACATGCTTGAGGACCGCCGCCTTGGCGACCTCGCCCGCGAGTTTGTCTCCACGTACGGCTCCGCCCACAAGGACCACGAGTTCATCAACAAGGCCCGCCTGCTGGTGGCCGACCACCATTTCAACCGCCAGGAATACGCCCAGGCCGCGGCCGAGTACGCGCAGATCAAGGTCAACACCCTGCCGGAAAACCTTCGCCCCAGCACCTGGTATCACAAGGGATGGTCAGAGGCTGAAACCGGCAAGAATTCGGACGCCGTCGCCTCCCTCAGTGAATTCATCAAAGGCTCCCCCGAAGATCCCGGCGTGCCCAAGGCTCTCGCCAAGCGTGGCCTTTGCTACAAGGAGAACCACGACAGCGACAAGGCCCTGGCTGACTTCCAGCACCTGATCAAAGACTATCCGAAGGATGAAGCCGTCGAGCTGGCCTACTATCTCAGCGCCGTTGTCCACGGCGAACAGCATCGCACCAAGGCCATGGTGGATGATTTTGAGAAGCTGTTGAAACTCTTCCCCGGCACCCAGGCCAAGGCGGAAGCCTCCTACCGTATCGGCATGGGCTACATTGAGCTCAAGGACACCGAGAAGGCCCTGCCCTGGCTGCGTTCCGCCGTCAGTGCCGACAAGAAAGCCTACGGCAACACCGGCTCCGTGCAGATCCAGCTCTGCCTTTGGAACAAGGGTGATGCGGAAGGTCTCGCCAAGGAAGTGGATGCCTATCGCGCGGCCTACAAGGATGCCACCCTGCAGCCGCGCATGATGGGCTATCTGGGGCTCACTTTCTTCAATCGCAAGGACTATGCCCGCAGCGCCCGTTACCTCACCTGGGCCTCCTCCCCCGATGCACCGGGCAACACGGATCCAAGCATCTGGAATTTCCTCGCCCAGTCCCTCCTGGAAGTAAAGAACTATGCCGAATGCGTGCAAGCGGCGGACAACTTCCTTGCCACTTCACCACAGCCGGCGCCCAAGGCTGTCATCCTTTTGGTCAAAGCCCGGGCGCAGCTTGGCCTGGACAAGTTTGACATCGCCCAGTCCACCGCGGATGAAGGCCTGCACATCGTCAAAGGCGGTGTGGAGCAGGGCCGCCTCTTGATTGTGCAAGGCGATGCCCTGCTGGCCCAGGGTGACAAGCTCGAAAGTGACGGCGATCACGATGCGGCCGCCGCCAAGTGGCAGGAGGCGGCGAAGAAGTACGTCACCCCCAGCCAGTTGATTTCCGATCCGAAGGTCACGCCCCTGGCGTTGACGGATGAGATCAAGGCTCTTGAGCGGCTGGGCGACAAGGCCAAGGCCGAGCAGATGCGCAAGGAGCTCCGCCAGCACTATCCGAATTATCAGGCGCCGTAAGCAGGCCGGCTTGCATGTTGGCTGCAAGGTCCCACGTATGTGTCCGACCATGCGCTCCCCATTGATCTTCGACTGCCACCTGGACCTCAGCCTCAACGGCCTGGAATTCAACCGCGACCTCCGGCTGCCGGTCGCTGAACTCCGCCGTCGTGAGGAGGGCATGGTAGGCAAAGGGCTGGGCTGCAACACCACCGCTTTTCCTGAGATGCGCCGGGCTCGTCTGGGCATCTGTGTGGCCACCCAGCTCGCAGGCTGCATGAAGGGCGCGCGCCCCATCGCCAACTGGATGTCTCCCGAGCAGGCCTGGGCGCAGACCCAGGGCCAGCTCTCCTGGTACAAGGCCATGGAAGAGCAGGGCGTGATGCGCCAGATCTTCAATTCCAAGGACCTGGAGGCCGCCATTGCTTTGTGGACCAACGATGAGCCGGACGACGGCAAACCCATCTGCTACATCCTCAGCCTGGAAGGGGCTGATTCCATCCGCACCGTCGGTCATCTGGAGCGGGCCTGGGATCAAGGCCTGCGCGCCATGGGCCCCGCCCATTATGGCGTCTGCCGCTATGCCCTCGGCCACGACATGGTCGGTCCGCTCTCTGAGGCAGGCAAGGAGCTGGTTCGTGAAATGGACCGCCTGGGCATGATCCTCGATGTCACCCATCTTTCCGATGGCTGCTTCTGGGATGCGCTCAAGATTTTCAACGGCCCCGTCTGGGCCAGCCATTCCAACTGCCGGGCTCTTGTCCCCGATCCACGCCAGTTTGATGACGACCAGCTAAAGGCCATCGTCGAACGCGGCGGCGTCATCGGGGCCGCCCTCGATGCCTGGATGATGATCCCCGGCTGGATTCGCGGCAAGACCACGCCGCAGGAAACCGGCCTCAAGCTGGAGGTCATCTGTGACCACATCGACCACGTCTGCCAGCTCGCCGGCAATGCCCTCCACTCCGGCATCGGCACTGATCTCGACGGTGGATACGGCACCGAACAAACTCCCGAAGACCTCGACACCATTGCCGATCTCGCACGCATTCCCGCCATGCTGCAAAAGCGCGGCTACAGCGACGAGGATGTTAACAACGTCATGAGCGGCAATTACCTGCGCTTTTTGAAGGAGTCGTGGGCGAAGGCCGGGCTGTGAGGCTGCAGCTTGTCTGCTCAGGCCAACGGCAGGTCCTCGAGTGCGCGGCAGTAAACGTCGTGCGTCTCACGGACTGCGTCGGCCTGGGGATGCACCTCCTGGCTGCCGAGAGATTCAAGAAACCGGCATGAAGCGTATCGCACGGCATGCTTGTCATAGGCGGCAACCCATTGGTGCCGCCGGGGCAGGTCTTCCGGTGGAAAAGGCCACTTCGTTTTTGGCAAGGTGACCGGCGGCCGGTAATTCATGCGCCAGTACTTCGGGCTGACCCGCGCCCGGAAGCAGCCTTGAACGGCACATAGGTTTGCAAACGCCTTGTCCGCCTTCAGTTCATCGAACGCGTCTTTGGCCGGCGAGCCGGCGGGATCAAAGACTTCATGCATGGCGAGGAGCCGGTATCCCGCGGGCGTTTCGTACACGCGAAGATGCCAGGAAGGATGGGCGCTGGCAAAGGAATGGATGACTGCAAGGGCCTGTTCCTTGGCCTTAACCTCGGCGGCCGGGCGGCGGGCTTGGTTCACCTTGTGAACGATAATGGAATACAGGCATGGAACCCCGAGGCAGATGCCGAAGCCAATGAGCCAGGACTTCATCCACAGGCCGGCGAACAAACCAGTGATCAATATGAGAAGGCAACCGACGGGATTGAGCCGCAAGGAAGGCTGCCAAAACGTGTCCACGTCCGCGAAGAACACATTCGGAGTGTTCAGGCACAGAGAGCCGTAGCTGTTGCGCGTGATGACGACCGGATCATGCCGGGCCACCACTTCTTCACGAATGGGAACACCGTCGGCTCCAGCGTAGGCAGCCTTGGGTTCCCGCCGCCGGAGGTCCTCACCTGAGAGGATGCGGTTCATTGCGTCCTGCGCCCGCTGATCGGCCAGTGCCTGCGCTTCCTGCTGGCTCGCATCCGACCATCCCCACCGCCGCACCGTGATCTGACGCGGTGGCGGTGGATTTTGCAGCCGCGCCTCCGCCCAGAAGCGCGGAATCAGCATGCGTCCTGGTTGCGGGGAAGTGGGTGGAGAGGAGTCCTGCATTTTTTTTCAGATCCTGCTTCGTTCGCGGGCGAGGCGCCAGGATAGGCCGGGCACTGCGTTTTTGCAAAAGCACGGAATGAAAACGCCCGGTCACTCTGTTTCAGTCACCGTCAAATGAAACTGAACATCCTGCTTTGCCTCGCCACCAGCGTCGTCTGCCATGTCGTAGCCGCCGATCCTGCGCCTTCTGGAGTGGTCCACGTCGACCATGAAAAAGTGGACGCTACTTGGACCAAGGGGGCCAAGCTTCTGCAAACAGACGAGTTCAAGATCATGACCAGCCACCGCGACGGGCCGGGCAAGGTCGAAATCCATGCGCATGACACCGATATTTTCCACGTGATCGATGGCACCGCCGAGTTTGTCACTGGCGGCGTGGTGGTGGATTTGAAAACCGGTGCCAATGGTGAAAGCAGCGGCAAGGAGATCACCGGTGGCGAGACCCACCACCTGGCCAAGGGCGATGTGATCGTGATTCCTCGTGGTGTGCCGCACTGGTTCAAGGAGGTGAAGGGCCCGTTTCTCTACTATGTGGTCAAAGTGACGAAGTGAGCGCCGGCATCCCGGGCTGCGCTTGAAGGCCGGAGAGTTCGCCAAGTTCGCTGTTTTGCCTTCGTTCTTGTGCACGGACGATGAAAACACTTCGAAGTCTTCCGCGCCTCCTCTGGCCGCTCCTGCTTGGCATGACGGCGACGCCAGCCCTGGCTGCGCCGGAGCTGGACCACTCATCCGCTGAAGAGCGCATCGACCAACTCAGTGAACTGGCCAGCCGGCGGCACATCAAGCCGTTTGAGGGGCTCCGAACCTCCGTGGGCGAGTATCCCAGCGAGCGCACCATCTTCAAAGATGTCACCACCGGCACGGTGATCTGGAAGATGAGCCACAACCCTGGGTACAACTACCACACCTATTCCAACCTGGCCGTCTGGAACATCGACGGCTCACGGCTCCTCTTTAGTAGCACCCGCCCTGGCGTGCGGAGCCGCAACTGGCTGGTGGCTCCAGATGGCGGCCGCTGGACGCCCCTGCCGGGACCGGATGCCGCCTGGGTGTACTGGAGCGAGCTGAGCAAGGACCGGCTCATCTACGAGGATGCCCGCCACCAGATTGTCGAAACCGATGTCGCCACAGGGCAAACCCGGCAGCTCTGGGATCTTTCCAAGGAGCCTGGCGAATTGAAGCTCTTCCGGCCCAGCCGTGACGGGAAGAAGCTCGTCGTCCGGCAAATGCGCGTTCCCCTGGCCGGCACCACTCATTCGTTTGCTCTGGTCATGAACGCTGATGGCTCGGGGACGGTCCAGCGCATCGATCTGGGCGTCGAGGCGGGCCAGGTCTGGTTTCTCAAGCGGGCAGACCACTCCTTTACCTTCAACCAGGAAAGTGGCGAGGGCGAACGCTGCCAATGGATGTGCGAACCCGACAACGGCGGTGCCATTCACAAAATCACCCCTTACATGTTCTATCACGCCAGCATCAGCCCGCTTGGAACGCATGCCGTGTCAGGACAAGTCCGCACTCCGAAGGCGCTCTGGATGACCGACATTGACACCGGCGCATCGAAGCCAGTCATTCCCGTGACCGAGGCGGAGTCACAAATCGGCGGAGGCCACTTCTCTTGGGAGGTGGACGAAAAATGGCTCGTCGGTTCCATCGGCAATGCGATTTACGAAGTGCAGGCCGATACTGGCCGGCGGCGGCTAATCTGCGTGCCTAACACCCAGCATAGCGCCAGGGCCGAGTCTGAGCCGGAGAGCTCTCCCGACGGAACCAAGTTCGCCTACAACTCCACCATGCTGGGCGACTGCGATGCCTACGTCGCCGTGCAGAAGCTTCCTGACGCTCCGCGAAACGTCCGGCGACAGGGGCGCACTCTCACCTGGGATGCGCCGGAGCACGCCAGGGAACTGGCGGGCTATGGCATCTACCGAGGCTCGGAACTCCTTACGGCTGAGCCTCTCGCCTCGGGGCAGTACGCGCTTCCCGATGATAAAACGTCCTACACTGTAGTGGCGATTGAGCGCAGCGGGCTGCAGTCTCCCTCCCCGGACCGTGAGCCGCCGCCGCCACCGACTGGCCTCGCCGCCGGCCTGCGGTCACCCTTTGTGCTCGATCTCACCTGGAAAGCTTCCGCTGCCAGCGACGTCAGCTACTACAACGTCTATTGCTCGACCGAACCCGGAACCAGGCCTGTGCAGAAAAACCTGGTGGCATCGCCTTCCGAACCCCACGTTCTCGACTGGGGCCTGCAACAGGGCACGCGCTACTTTTACGTGGTGACCGCCGTGGACCGCGCCGGAAACGAGAGCGCCCCCAGCGCGATTCTCGCGACGGAGACTCCGCCAATCCAGCGGCGCGTCTTCCAGCAGCACGTCCTCGACAAGCCCCTCGGCGGCATGCCCGTCGAAGTCACCTTCGAGCTTCCCCAAGATGACCGCTGCCTCGTCTGGATCGAACTCAAAGGCGACGGTGTCCCGCTCAGACAGGCCCTTCGCGTTGCATGGGATGGAGCACGGCCCGTCTTTGATTTTCCCATGTGGGACTATGTGGCGACCGGGCATGACAAGCCCTCCTCCACGGCTTTCTTTGACACGCTCAAATCCGACGGCCAGTGCAACCCGTGGTACGAACTCAAGGCTGGCTCACACCGCCTCGCTCTGTCAATGCCTGGCGCCAAGGGAACGCTGCTCTCTGTGACGGTGACCAACGACGCTGGCTATGTCCCCGATGGAGTCACGTCGTTCCGCCATTCCCGTTAGCACCCAGTTGCTGCCGGTCTTGATTCAAGAGCTGCTTTTGTGCGACGCCCTGGCCGTCCTAGAACCCATCATCCTTCCCAGTTTCATCCATCCCGATTTCGCGCAGGCCTCGCGCAGCTTTTGCAGCTTCTCCACTGGCCCCTTGCCATCATTTTTGAGAAGGGAGCGACCGAAGCCAAGGGCAGCACCAAGGGCGATCCAGCGGGACTCAAGGAGCTGCTGCTTTAACGGCAGCAGTTCGTTCCAGGCATCACGTTCAGCGGCCCATTTGGCCTTTTCGCCTTTCAGGGCATCGAGCTTCTGGCCGAGCGCGGAAAGGGAGGGCAGGGGTGTGCCGTCGAAAGATCCGGCCAGAGTGTTGTTTGGGAAGACGTCGAACTCAGGGCCTTGCAGGGCATTGACGATGGCTTCGATACCGGTCTCGGGAACTTCGGCGGCGAGCTGGGCCACGGCCACATGGAACAGCGGGGCGTGGAAGGAGGAGAGGTTGTCCCACAACGCGCGGCAGTAGTCGCCAAAACGCACCCGCATGTTAGGATCGGAGGCGAGTTCAGCGGCGTGATGGTGGAAGAGGTCCAGGTGCATCCGCAGCATCTCACGGATCAGCGGCTCTGGCTTGGTGGCAATGGTGTTGCTGCCGTGCACGCGATACTGGATCAGACACTCGGGTACGATGGCCAGCAGGTCGCGCCAGGCCGCACCGGTGAGGAAGAAGTAGTCGTGATTGAAGCGGTAGGGCCGGAAGGGGTTGGCCAGCAGGTAGTCGGTGCGGGCAAAGACATTGGTGGTGGTGGCGATGAAATTCGCTCTGCCCAGCAGCTCGCTCACGTTGTTCGTGCCCGGGTCGGTGAGCGACTGCACGCCGTAGAACCAGCGTGCCCGCGCCACGTCAGCAGCCATCACCTGGTCCTGGTCATCGATCACTTCCAGCCGGCCGCAGATCACCTGTTTGGCGGGACTGGCTTCCGCAAGCGCGGCGCAGGCTTCCAGGCGGCGGGGCAGGAAACGGTCGTCGCTGTTGAGGATGTTGATCCAGTCGCAGCCTTCCTTGGCTGCCCAGGCGACGAGTTCGTTGATGGTGTTGTGGGCTCCGCGGTTCTCACGGCCGAAGGACTGCACGCCTTTGGACTCAAAAGTCTTCACCACCGCCAGCGAGTCGTCTTTGGAACCGTCGTCGATGCATAGGATGCGGTCGGCCTTGCGGGTCTGGTCGAGCACGGATTGCAGGGTCTCGCCGATGTATCTGGCGTGATTGTAAACCGGGATGATGACGGCGATGCGCATGGGAACTTCGAATGTTGTGCGGGCGATGACCGGGTGAATCAAGGCGTTATTTCCCCCTGTGCACCTGCAGGCCGGACGCTCTTCGGTTGCGCGGGCCACCCGTCGCGCCATCTTCATTTTGCATGCCAGCCAAGCCCCGTGTCGCCTATCTTTTCAGCCGCTATCCGGTGGTGTCCCAGACGTTCTGCGACTCGGAGATGCTGGCGCTTGAAGGCATGGGCTTCGATCTGGAGATCGCCTCGCTCAACCGGCCGCCCAACTCCTTTCGCCATGAGCGGCTGGACCGTTTGCGCGCTGAAATCCACTATCCGCCGCCGCCCGAGGTGCTGGACGCCCTGGCTTCCGATCCCGAGTTCGAGCGGGTGCTGGGCCCGTTGATCAAGGATCACGACCGGCGCTATGGAGCCAGCTACAAAGCAGCAACCCGCGCGCGCAACGCCTGGTACTTTGCCGGTCTGTTCCGCCGGCTGGGCGTGCAGCATGTGCACGTGCATTTCGCCAATCGCGCCACTCACACCGCCCTGTTTTTGCGCAAGCTGGGCTTCACTTTCAGCTTCACCGCACACGCGCAGGATTTCATGTTTGACCTGGGCAGCGTCGAGCTGCTCGCTGAAATGGCCAGGGGGGCGGAGTTTGTGGTGGCGGTGAGCGAGTTTTCCCGCCGCTTGCTGTGCGAACAGTGTCCGGACAGCGCCAGCAAGATTCGGTGCATTTTTAATGGCATCGAGGTGGCCCATTTCCAGCCGGTGGCGGCCAAGGACCGCTCGCCAGTGCGCATTGTGAGCATCGGCCGCCTGATTGAGTTCAAGGGGTTCAAGCATCTTGTGGGTGCCGCAGCCCTTCTGAAACAGCGCGGCGTGGCGGTGGACATCCGCATTATTGGCGACGGCCCATGCCGGGCTGAGCTCGAAGCGCAAATCGCGCGAGGCGGGCTGGCGGATACGGTCACCTTGCTCGGTGTTCGTTCGCAAGACGAAGTGAGCGCCGAACTCGCCAGCGCAGACCTGTTTGCACTCGCGAGCATTTTCGATTCACAGGGCGCTTCGGACATCCTGCCCACGGTGATCACGGAAGCCATGGCGTGCGGCCTGCCGGTGGTCAGCACCACTGTCACCGGCATTCCCGAGATGGTGATTCATGGCGAGACCGGCCTTCTGGTTCCACCGGCGAATGAGGACGTCCTCGCCGCCGCCATTGCTGAGTTGGCGGCAGACCCGGCAAGGCGCGGGCGCATGGGCCAGGCCGGGCGTGCGCGTGCCGAGGCGCTGTTCACCTTTCCGGTGACCGCTGGCGTGCTGGGCGAAACGTTTGCCGCTACCTCGGCCAGCGGCGGCCAACCGGCTGCCCGCACCGCCTCGCCGCTGGTGTATCTTTGCCATCAATGGAACGGCGAGCCGCTTGCCAAGGAAGCTCCCGGTTCCGCTGAAGGCGTACGTTGGATCGCCGAGCACGCCGCCTGGCCAAAGTCGGGAGGCGATGAATCAACGCTGCATGCCATGGAGTGCCTGCCCGATGCCTGCGTGGTGGAAAGCATCTGGCTGCGCCGCAGCCGTGAACGCGCCAGCCTGGAGGCGGCACGCGGCCAGCTTGGCGATGCCATGGACTCAGCGCTCTTTTATCAGAGTGCGCGCCATGCCGTTTACCTCGCCGATGTGCTGGAGAAACGCGGCACACGCGTGGCGCATGCCTGCCGCAGCGATGCCATGGTCACTCTCTGGCTGCTCAAGCAATTGCGCCCTGGCTTGAAGATCACCGCCGCCATCGAGGAAAATCCCGTGCTGCCACGTGGTCTCCTCGCGCGCCTGCTGAAGGACTTTGACCTCGCAAGCGTGAGCGATCCCCGGCTCAATGAGCAGACGGGCGGCGTCTTTCCGGATGTGCTGAAGCTGCAGGCGCCCTTCGCCCACAAGGAAATGCGCCTCGGGCCGCTCAAGCTCAAAACCAAAAGGGCCGCGAAGCCGGTGAACCGGCGCGAGGTGGAGATTGCCTGGCTGAAGCAGCTCGAGAAACTGATCGCCTGACCCGCCAAAAACACACGGGTTGCGTTCGCCCACCCCTGTGCTTGTTTGGCTGCCCCTACCTGTCATGGCTCACACACAATCCTCTAGTTCCGCAAGCGGTGGTTCCGTTTGGTCCTTTCTCAATGTCCTGCTCGCCGCCGCTTTCGGCCTTGTGACTCTCTGCTTTGGTGGTTCCCTGGTGCTGTCGGGCATCAGTGCCCGGTTGGAGAAGAACGCGCCGAAGGCCGCCAAGCCGGCTGAAACTCCGGCAGCAGCGGCTGCGGCTCCAGCCGCCCCGGCCCCGGCCGCAGCCTCTGGCTCTGCTCAGGAGCTGGCCCTTTCCCCCGACGCGGTAAACCCCATGGCCTATGCCATCAAAAGCCTTTCCGTCAAGGCTGGTCAGCCTGTCAAGCTGACCTTCAACAACAGGGGCGCTGCCGCACCGCTGCCGCACAACGTGGTGGTGGGCAAGGCCGGCTCCAAGGACGCGCTGATGGCCGCCGCCATGAAGATCATGACCGACCCGGCCGGCATGGCCAAGGGCTACATCCCGGAAGACTGCCCGGAAATCATCGCCCATACCAAGCTGGTGCAGCCAGGCCAGTCCGAGACCATCGAGTTCGTCTGCCCGGCCCCTGGCGACTATCCCTACATGTGCATGTTCCCCGGCCACTCCGTGCTGATGAACGGCACGATTACTGCGAAGTAAGCACCCCGGCCGCCTCCCTGTCCGTATCCTCTTTCAATCTGTACGTGTATGTCTGAAAATCTTGTCACCCTCACCGAAGCGAACTTCCAGGAAGAAATCGACAATTCCCTGGTCCCCGTCATCGTGGATTTTTGGGCCGAATGGTGCGGACCCTGCCGCATGCTGACCCCCATCCTTGAGTCTCTGGCCACGGAAAAGGCCGGTGCCGTCAAGATCGGCAAGGTCAACGTCGATGAGAACCCCAACCTCAGCGCCCAGTTCGGCGTGCGCAGCATCCCCATGCTCGCCTTCTTCAAGGGCGGCAAGCAGGTGGACACCGTCGTCGGTGTGCAGTCCAAGGATGCGCTGAGCAAACGCCTCGCGGCCCTTTCCTGATCCGTCAGGCCAATCATTGCTGAAAGCGCCGGGCGGCACCGCCTCCGGCGCTTTTTTCTTGTCCACGCCATGCTTGCGATGTGCTGGAATCGCGGCATGACGTCAGCCTTATGACCGCCTCCACCGATCAGTACGAGAAGCTCGGCAGTTTTTATCTGGGCCGCCTGTATGACCAGGCCCCTCAGCAGCCCGGCGAAGGGCTGGTGATGTACGATTCCAAGGACATGGTCACCCACGGGGTTGTCCTTGGCATGACTGGCTCCGGCAAAACCGGGCTGTGCCTGGCCATGCTGGAGGAAGCCGCGCTCGACGGCATCCCGGTCATCGCTGTGGACCCCAAGGGAGACATTGCCAACCTGCTCTTCACCTTTCCGGACCTGGATGCCGCTCATCTACAGCCCTGGGTGAATGCCGATGACGCCCGCCGCCAGGGCGTGAGCGTGGAAGACTTCGCCAGCAGGGAGGCTGCGCGCTGGACCCAGGGCCTGGCTGACTGGGGGGAGGGGACTGACCGCATCCGTCGCCTGCGTGAAGCTGCGGACATGGCCATCTATACCCCTGGCAGCAATGCCGGCCTGTCGGTCTCCATCCTCAGCTCGCTCGCCGTGCCAGAGGCCGCTTTCATGGCTGATGCTGAGATGCTGGCGGATCGCATTGAAAGCACCGTCAGCAGCCTGCTCGCCTTGTGCGGCATCGCCGCCGATCCCGTGCAGTCGCGCGAGCATATCCTGATTTCCTGTATCATCGGCTTCTGCTGGCAGAAGGGGCAGAACGTCACGCTGGAGAACCTCATCCGGCAGATCCAGCAGCCGCCTATGCGCAAGATTGGCGTGGAGAATGTCGATGATTTCTACCCGGAGCCGAAGCGCCACGACCTGGCGATGAAGCTCAACAACCTGGTCGCCAGCCCTGGCTTCAACCTGTGGCTGCAAGGCGAGCCGCTCGACATCCAGCGGATGTACTACACCCCCGAGGGCAAGCCGCGGATCACCATCTTCAGCATCGCCCATCTCAGCGATGCGGAGCGCATGTTCTTTGTCTCCCTGCTCATGAACCAGCTCATGGGCTGGATGCGCGCGCAGACCGGCACCACCAGCCTGCGCTCGCTCTTCTACATGGATGAGATCGCCGGCTATGTGCCACCCGTGGCCACTCCACCCTCCAAGAAACCGATGATGACCCTGCTGCGCCAGGGCCGCGCCTTCGGCCTGGGCCTGCTGCTTGCTTCACAAAATCCGGTGGACCTCGACTACAAGGCGCTGTCCAACATCGGCACCTGGTTCCTTGGCCGTTTGCAAACCGAGCGCGACAAGCTGCGCGTGCTCGATGGCTTGCAGGGAGCCCTGGAGGCGCAAGGCGCCAAGTCCGACCGCGCAGCGCTGGACAAGCTCCTCAGCGGCCTGGGCAGCCGCGTGTTTCTCATGAACAATGTGCATGAGGACGGCCCGATGGTCTTCATGGTGCGCTGGACCTTGAGCTACCTGCGTGGCCCCGTTTCCCGCGCCGAGATCAAGACCTTGATGGACCCCGTGCGCCCTGCGGTTGCAGCCCCTGCTGCGGAAGAAGACGATGGCTTTGCCCCTCCCGGTAGGAAGGCATCATCAGCACCCCGCAACACCCTGCGCCCCAGCCTTCCCGATGGCGTGGCGGAGTACTTCCATGCCGTCAACGCAGGCGTCAGCACCAGCGATCTCTGCTACCGGCCCGCGATGTTCCGCAGCGCCACGGTGCATTTCGAAGATCCGAAACGCGGCATTGATGGCATCACCCACATCACCCAGGTGAATCCTATCGACGTGGAAAAGCAGCGTGTGGACTGGGACAAAGCACTGGCCGTTCCCGCCAGTATTGACTTGTCAAAACTATCCCATGAACCCCAGCCGGGCGAAGTTGAGTACCTCGATCTGCCCGGCGCAGCGCTCAAAACCAAAACCTACGAAGCGATCGAAAAGGACTACACCGACTGGGTGTTTGCCAACCACCGGGCCGAGGTGAACTATTGCCCGCTGCTCGACACCTGGTCGCAGATTGGCGAAGCTGCCGGCGATTTTCGCGCCCGCATGGTGCAGACCGCCCGCGAGCGACGCGATCAGGCCATCGAAGCTCTGAAGCAAAAAATGGCCCGGCAAACCCAGGCCTTGGAGGACGATCTCGCCCGCGCCCAGTCGCGGGTGGAAAGCGAAAAAGCCCAGGCCACCAGCGCCACTCTTTCCACCGTTGCCCAGGTCGGCGTTTCTTTGCTCGGCGCCTTGTTTGGCAACAAAGGCGGCACCATAGGCGCGGCCCGCTCCATTCTGCGGCCGTCCACTGTCAACAGCGCCTCGCGTGCCTGGAAGCAGTCGAAAGATGTCGGCATTGCCCAGGCAGAGGCCGACCGGATCAAGGGGAACTGCGAAGCCCTGGCCCAGGAGCTGGCCGCCTCCACCGAGAAGATCCGCGCGCAATACGATGTCGCCGCGCTGTCGCTGGAGCCGCAGCCGCTTGCACCCTTGCGCAAGAACATCCAGGCCGTGGCAGGCATTCTATGGATGCCTTGCGAACGCCGTGGTGGGAGTCTGATTGATGCATGGACGTAGAACGAGTTTTCAACTCGTCCGCTGGTCTGACGAGTTTGAAACTCGTCGTCATTTCCTTTTCAGCGGGCCGGTTTTTCAAAACATGCAGGGCGAGTTTTAAACTCGCCCGACCAGTGTACGAGTTGAAAACTCGTTCTACCGCGAGCCAGCCTGCCGTCACGTTCACTTCCCAGGTGAATCCCGCACGTACACCGTCTATGGTCCATTTTATGTGCCGAGCGCCCTTGTCTGTTCATCCCTTTGCCGCCTTGAGCCTGGCTGCGTGCCTGCTGGCTCCTGGCAGCCTATGGTCGCAGTCACCGGTGCCACCTTCGCCTGTCCCACCAGCACCAGCTTCATTAACGCCGCCAGTCCAGCTCTCGCGCCTCAGCCCGCTCACCGATGCGCCGCCATGGTCGAAGCTTCAGGACTTGTCCAAAACTCTCACCGCCGAAGAGTTCGACAGCGCTTTTGACAATGTTTACACCGATTCACGCCGTTTCCCACCGCCCTGGCAGCGGGATGCCGGGGGCATCACCGTGCCCACTGGTTCCATCGACGGCGGCAAGGTGCGCATCGATTTCCGTCAGGCGGCGGACAAGCCTGCCAGTCCGCCACGCTACTGGCATCGCGTTGCCGAGCTGCCGCCGCTGGCCGGCCGCCCGGTGCTCAGTGATCTCCGCATCGCCCTTGATCCCGGCCATATCGGCGGTGCCTTCGCGCAAATGGAGGAGCGCTACCTCAGCTTTCATCCGAATGAGTACATTGCCGAAGGTGAAATCAGCCTCAAGGTGGCCCAGCTTCTCAAACCGCGGCTTGAAGCCCTCGGAGCCAAGGTTTTCATGGTGCGCGATGCCACCGAGCCCGTCACCACCGCGCGCCCTGCCGACATGCGGTCCGTGGCGGAAACCACCCTGCGCGAGCACGGCATCATCCAGCCCAAGGACAGCTATGTCGGGATCAATGGCGATGAGAAGGTGCTCACCCTTCAATGGCAGGCGGAAAAGATCTTCTACCGCGAGAGCGAGATCCGAGCCCGTGGGAAAAAGGTGAACGAGCAGTTGAAGCCCGACCTGGTCATCTGCATGCACTTCAATGCCGCGCCGTGGGGCAACCCCACCCGGCCGCAATACTCGCCGGAAAATCATCTGCATGTGCTGGTGAACGGCTGCTACTCAGGGGATGAGCTGCAGTTTCAGGACATCCGCTTTGAAATGCTGCAACGCCTGTTCCTGCGCATTCACGAAGAAGAGGAGCCGCTTGCCGAACATGTGGCCGGCGCCATGGCAGGCACCACCGGCCTGCCGCCGTACGTCTATGTCACGCCTAACGCCCGGCTTGCCGGTTCCTCCGGCTATGTCTATGCGCGCAACCTGCTGGCCAACCGCATCTACATGTGCCCGGTGATCTATCTGGAGCCCTATGTGATGAACAACGAAGACACCTATCTGCGCCTGCTGATGGGCGACTATGTGGGCAGCACCCTTTTCAGGGGGCGGCTGCGCACCAGCATCTTTGAGGACTATGTCCAGGGCATCGTGGACGGCCTCACCAACTATTACCGCCTGAAGCGCGCCTCATGATTGTCATTGCTGGATGCGGCTATGTCGGCAGCCCCCTCGCGGACCTGCTGCACGCGGCCGGGCACGCGGTCTGCGGCCTCACCCATTCCCCCGCCTCGGCGGAGCGCCTGGTGGCCGCGAAGCCCTGGCGCGTGGCCCCCTGCGACATCAGCGACGCCGCCGCGGTGCGGAGCCTCGCGCAAAACCTTGGCGCTGATCAGGTGAAAACGGTTGTCCACTGCGCCAGCTCCGGCCGCGGCGGGGCGGAGATGTATAGGACAGTGTACCTGCAGGG
>FTCC01000154.1_pt1 | contig 34646 bp, 20 predicted proteins | sample 1639481 | NCBI WGS metagenome assembly FTCC01 (sample SAMEA3914864, study PRJEB12502) | metagenome | biome: forest; material: soil | place: USA | collected 2012-03-12 | depth 0.3 m | reverse complement strand
TGCACCAGCTCCTGGCAGCGGGCTTCATCGGCTTCAATGCCGACCACGCAGGCATCGGCAAAAACACGCGCGCCATTGGCCAGCACGTGCACGGCCTCGTGCAGCGAATGAATGATCAGCGGCATCGTCGCGTTCAGCTCAAAGTGACCCTCGCGGCCGCAGGCGGTGACGATGTGGGCCATGCCCTGCGCGTAAAGGCAGGCCTGCACCAGCATCTCGCTCATCACCGGATTCACCTTGCCCGGCATGATGGAGGAGCCGGGCTGAGTGGCCGGCAGGCGCAGCTCACCGAGCCCGCTGCGCGGCCCCGAGCCTGACAAGCGGATGTCATTGGCAATCTTGGTGAGGCTGGCGGCGATGGTGCCGAGGTGGCCTGCGGCTTCCACTGCATCATCGCGTGCAGCCTGGGCTTCGAAGTGATTGCGTGCCTCGATGAAGGCAAGGCCGGTTTCTTCATTGAGGATGCGCACCACGGCCGCGGCAAAACCGGGCGGGCAGTTGATGCCGGTGCCCACCGCCGTGCCGCCCACGGCCAGTTCGCTCAAGGCCGCAACGGCCTTGTCCGTGCGCTCCACCGCTTTGGAGGCCTGCGCCGCATAGCCGGAGAATTCCTGGCCCAGCGTCAGCGGCGTGGCATCCATGAGATGGGTGCGGCCGATTTTCACGATGTGGGCAAAAGCTTCCGCCTTCTCAGCCAGCGCCTGCTGCAGATGAACCAGAGATGGCCGCAGGGTGTCGCGCAAGGCCTGGGCCACGCTCACATGCAGCGCGGTGGGGATGATGTCGTTGGAGGACTGGCTGCGGTTGACATCATCGTTGGGATGCAGCGGCCGTTTCGAACCCAAAGGATCGCCAGTGAGCTGGCTGGCCCGATTGGCAATCACCTCGTTGGCATTCGTGTTGGTCGAGGTGCCGGAGCCTGTTTGAAACACATCCACGGGGAAGTGCCCGTCCAGCCTGCCCTCGGCAATCTCGCGCGCCGCTTGCTGGATCAGCCGGCCCTTCTCCGGCGGCAGCAGGCCCAGCTCTTCATTGGCCCGGGCGCAGGCGAGTTTAACAAGTCCAAGGCCGTGAATGAAGGCCGCTGGGAGGGGCCTGCCGCTGATGGGAAAATTGAGCACCGCGCGCTGGGTGGAAGCGCCGTACAGCGCGTCTTCCGGCACTTGCATGGTACCCATCGAATCGGCTTCGGCCCTCATGGCATGGTGTTACGCTGGTGGCGGAGCTGGCTTTGCGGGGGAAATGAGCACTGTCAGGGATCGCGACTGCAGGCGCATCTTTTTGCCTGGTGCGGGGCGTTTCGCCTTGGTGTCTTCGGTGGTCAGGCGCAGCTTCCATGCCTTGCCCTTGGCGGCTGGCGGCAGCACGCAGTCGAGGTCCTCATGGTGGGCGTTGAAGAGGATGCACACATGGTCGCTGGTGCGCGGTCCGCCGTTCTCATCCGTCTCGTTCAATTCACCGCCGGCGAGCACCATGCCAAAGCAGCGGATGAAGCCTGCATTCCAGTCCTCCTGGGTCATCTCGCGGCCTTCGGCGTTCCACCAGAGAATGTCCTTGGGCTGGCCTTCCGCCGGGGCGTTGCCGGTGAGGAAGTTCTTGCGTGCGAGCACGGGCTGCTCCTTGCGCAAGGCGATGAGCTGGGTGACGAAATCGAGCAGGCCTGGTGCCAGCTCGTCATCCTCCCAGCGCAGCCAGCTGATGTCATTGTCCTGGCAGTAGGCATTGTTGGTGCCCCTCTGTGTGTGCCAGCGCTCGTCGCCCGCCAGCAGCATCGGTGCGCCCTGGCTGATGAAGAGGGTGGCCAGGAAGTTGCGGGCCTGGCGGCGGCGCAGCGTATTGATGCCTGCGTCATCGGTCTCGCCTTCCGCACCGCAGTTCCAGCTTGCGTTGTTGTTGTCGCCGTCGCGGTTGTCCTCGCCGTTGGCCTCGTTGTGCTTGCCGTCGTAGCTAACAAGGTCGCGCAGGCAAAAGCCGTCGTGGCAGGTCACAAAGTTGATGCTCGCATGCGGATGCCGGCCGCTGTGGTCATACAGGTCGCCGCTGCCGGTGATGCGGGCGGCGAGCTCGTTGGCCGTGCCCATGCCTTTCCAGAACAGGCGCACCTCGTCGCGGTAGCGGCCGTTCCACTCGGCCCAGCCGGTGGGGAAGTTGCCCACCTGGTAGCCGCCCATGCCCACATCCCAGGGCTCCGCGATGAGCTTCACGCGCGAGAGCACCGGGTCCTGGCCGATGGCATCGAAGAAGGAGCCCAGCTTGTCCCAGCCTTGCAGCTCGCGGGCCAGGGCGCTGGCCAGGTCGAAGCGGAAGCCGTCCACGTGCATCTCCGTCACCCAGTAGCGCAGGCTGTCCATCAGCAGCCGCAGGCCGGCGGGGTGGCGCATGCTCAGCGTGTTGCCGCAGCCGCTGAAGTCCTCGTAATAGCGGCCCGTTTCCTTGGAGAGGCGGTAGTAGGAGGCGTTGTCGATGCCGCGGAAGGACAGGGTGGGGCCCATCTGGTTGCCCTCCGCCGTGTGGTTGTACACCACATCGAGGATGACCTCCATGCCGGCGGAGTGCAGGCGCTTCACCATGCCCTTGAACTCGCGTATGGCCTCGTGCGGATCACTGGTGGCGGCATAGCCGGGCTCGAAGGCGAAAAAGGACAGTGTATTATACCCCCAGTAGTTGGAGAGGCCTTTCTCCAGCAGGTGGCTGTCGTCCAGGTGGTGATGCACCGGCAGCAGCTCGATGGCGGTGACGCCGAGCTTCTTGAAGTAATCCATGGCCTCATCCGAAGACAGGCCGGCATAGGTGCCGCGCAGATGCTCCGGCAGCACCTCCATCAGCTTGGTAAAGCCCTTCACATGCAGCTCATAGACGGAGGTGAGATACCACGGCGTTTGCGGCGCCTTGTCCTCGCCCCAGTCGAAGGCGGGATCCATCACCATGCCCAGCGGTGCGATGGCGGCCGAATCGCTTTCATCAAAGGTCAGGTCCGCATCCGCATGGCCCTGGATGTAGCCAAAGAGCTCCGGCTTCCACTCCTTCAACGGGCGGCCAATGGCCCTGGCATAGGGATCCAGCAGCAGCTTGTTAGGATTGAACCGGTGGCCGTTTTGCGGCTCGAAGGGCCCGTGCACGCGGTAGCCGTAGAGCTGGCCGGGCTGTGCTCCCGGCACAAATCCATGCCACACCTGGTTGGTGCATTCGGGCAGCTCGATGCGCGTCTCTTCATGGCTTTGCGGATCGAACAGGCACAGCTCCACCTTTGTCGCATTGGCTGAAAAAAGGGCAAAGTTGACGCCTTCGGCCTCGACGGTGGGACCGAGGGGCGTGGGACTTCCAGGGCGGATGGGAGGCAGGTCACTCATGCGTTAGTTGTAAGGGGATGGCCCTTGCGGCAGGCCCGCTTAAATCGTTTCACGGCGTGGTCATGGCCGTACTGGAGCCCTTGATTTCAAAGGCTTGTACAGCCGTAAGGGCCAGCCTGCCCGAATAGAAGACGTGGCGTGCCGGCCCCCTGTGCCATCTCCCGCAAACAAACCTGCCCCGTACTATGTCCGATTCCCAATCCCCGTCCCGCAAGCCCGCGACTGTCGCCGAAGTCATGCTCGGAAAGGCTGGCGCCCTGAAGCCCGATGACTCCGTCCAGGCTGCTGGCGACAAGATGCGCGCGGCCCGCCAAAGCAATGCGCCAGTGGCCGAAAACCGCAAGCTGGTGGGCATGGTGGACACACCGCATCCCGACCAGCAGGCCACCCGCTATGGCCACGATCCAGAAACCACCACCGTGGGCGAAAGCATGAACCGCCAGGCCGTCTTTTGCTTCGAGGAGGATGACCGCGCACACGCTCTGGAACTGCTGGTCAAGAACGACCTGACGACGCTGCCAGTGGTGGACCGCGAGATGCGGATCGTGGGCATGGTAACGCGTGAGGACCTGGACGAAAAGGAGAGCTGAGGTGGCTTATACGAACCTCGACGAGTGAGGCATGTGTTTGAAACATCCCTGATTGCGACCGGCGTAGTGCGGTGCTTCGCACGCCGCCACAACAGGTTTGTCAAATATTCCCCCCCGGCAGCCTCACACCGGCACCACCTCGCGCCCATGAATCTCCCCGCGCCAGGCACCACTGGGCGCGCTGCGCATCTCGATGAACTCCTTGAAACGGGCCAGGTCATCGGCCACACGACCCGCCATGAGGCCCAGCATGCCTGCCAGGTCTTCAATGATGCCTTCTGGCTCATAACTTAGCCGCAGGGTCACACGGGTAAGTTCAGGGGTGATTTCGGCAAAGTTGACCATGCCCGAGTTCTTGGCCCCGCTCATGCTGCGCCAGGCGATGCGCTGATCAGGGATCTGCTCGAAAATCTCGGCGTCCCATTCCTTTTCAACGCCGGCGATGCTCGCTTTCCAATGCTGGCGCTTGTCATCCACCTGGCGCACCTCCACGATGCTGTCCATGAAACATGGGAAGTCCTCAAACTGGGTCCATTGGTCGTACACGGTGCTGAGGGGCGCTTCGACTTCGATGAATTGCTCGATGACTTTCATGAGAGGGTTGAGGCGGGGTTAAACTGAGTTCGCCTGTGTTTCGCTTTTGCCCGCAGAGACGGACGCCGGAGCGGGTAATCCACCCCACAAAAAAGCCCTCTTCCGGGGAGGAAGAGAGCCTTTGGAGGCAGAAGCCTGAGAGCGGTCAGTGAACTGGGATGGAACTGCATCCCAAATTCGTGACGGACCGCCGCGATGCGTGTGCAAGGCCGTGAAAAACCGAGACCTCAACTGCGAACGGCATCTTTGATGTCCGAAAGGTGCGGCCGGCTTTCTTTGTGCTTGGCAGGCTTTTTGGTCACGCCTTTGAACTGGCGGACCTTCCCATCGTTGTACCGGCCGCCATAGAAATAGGTGCCGTTGTAGGCATAGCGGTTCGGGAAGGTGTGGCCGTTGTGCTCAAAGGTGCCAGTCTCCCACTTGCCGCCGTAATAGAACCGGCTGTTGTAGTAATAGTAGGGCTGGTTCCAGCCGGGTGGCAGCGTGTCGATGACGCCCACGGAACCGGGCGGCGGCGGCGCGGAAAGAGTGGCCGTTGCGGACGGGCCTGAGCACGAGGCGAGGGCGAGCATCAGGGCGGTGGAGGCGGAAGCGAGGGCAGGTCGGATGTTCATGGAGTGCAAGGTCAAGGTTGTCTTGGTGATTCGTGCGAAGGTCCGGAACTGTGTGTGACAAGGAAGTTTAATTCAAGCTCCAGGGGAAAGGCAATCTTCCATCCTCCGCCATTGCTCCCGGGCCAGGAATCGCGACACTGGCGGCCCCGAATGTCCGACCACCCCCTTCTTCGCCGGCTGCCTTCCTCGCCTGATGTTTCGGGCGATGAACTGCTCGAACGCTTCCTCGGCTACGTCACCGAACGGAACCTCGAGCTGTATCCGGCGCAGGAGGAAGCGATTCTGGAGCTGTTTGAAGACAAGCATGTGATCCTCAACACGCCTACGGGTTCGGGCAAGTCGCTGGTGGCCACGGCCTTGCATTTTCGCTCGCTGGCGCGCGGTCGCCGCTCGGTGTACACCTGCCCGATCAAGGCGCTGGTGAATGAGAAGTTCCTGGCGCTGTGCCGCGATTTCGGGCCGGACAATGTCGGCATGGCCACGGGTGATGCCACGGTGAACCGCAACGCCCCGATCCTGTGCTGCACGGCGGAGATCCTGGCCAATTACGCCCTGCGCGACGGCGCCGGTGCGCCCTTCCATGAGGTGATCATGGACGAGTTCCATTACTACTCCGACCGCGAACGAGGCGTGGCCTGGCAGGTGCCGCTGCTGACCATGAGTCGCTCGCAGTTCCTGCTGATCTCGGCCACCATGGGCTCGACGACGTTCTTTGCCGAGGGGCTAAGCAAGCTCACCGGCGTGGACGCACGCATCATCACCTCCACGGTGCGCCCGGTGCCGCTGGAGTTCAGCTATGTGGAAACCTCGGTGGATGTGACGTTGCAGGACCTGGCGGCTGAGAACAAGGCCCCGGTCTATCTCGTTCACTTCACCCAGAATGAAGCCTCCCAGGCCGCGCAGGACTTGATGAGCCTGAACTTCTGCTCCGCGGTGGAGAAGGCTGCGATCAAGGAAGCCATCGCCGGCGCGAAATTCACCAGCCCCTATGGCAAGGAGGTGAAGAAGTACCTCAGCCATGGCGTGGGCATTCATCACGCCGGCCTGCTGCCGAAGTACCGGGTGCTGGTGGAGCAACTGGCGCAGCGCGGCCTGCTGAAGGTGATCTGCGGCACCGACACGCTGGGCGTGGGTGTGAACGTGCCGATCCGCACCGTGGTGCTCACGCGGCTGAGCAAGTACGGCGGGCAAAAGGTGGCCACGCTCTCGGCGCGTGACTTCCACCAGATCACCGGCCGCGCGGGCCGCCGGGGCTATGATGACATCGGCTACGTGGTGGCCCAGGCACCGGAGCATGTGATCGAGAACGCCAAGATGGAGGCGAAGGCGGCGGGCGACCCGAAGAAGATGCGCAAGATGGTGAAGAAGAAGCCGCCGGAGGGCTTCGTGGGCTGGAGCGAGGACACTTACAAGAAGCTGCAGAGCGCCACCCCGGAGCCGCTCGTCTCCCGCTTTCAGGTCTCCCACGGCATGCTGCTGCAGGTGCTCTCGCGCAAGGGCGATGGCTGCCGCGCGATGCAAAAGCTCATCGCGGATTCGCACGAAACCACCGCCGCGAAGAAGACGCACCGCAAGCGCGCCTGGCAGCTCTTCCGCGCCCTGGTGCAACGGCGCATCGTCGAGATCGTGCCGCCCGCCGAACGCAAGGATGGCAGCAAGCTGCGGCTGAACGTGGAGCTGCAGGACGACTTCTCGCTCAATTACACCTTGTCACTTTATCTCATCGACACGCTGGCGCTCATCGATCCCGCCTCGCCCACCTATGCGGCGGATGTGCTGACCCTTTGCGAGTCCATCCTGGAGAACCCCGATGTAATCCTGCGCCGTCAGCTCGATGAAGTGAAGACCGAGGCGATGAACGCCATGAAGAACGACGGCGTGCCGTATGAGGAGCGCATCGCGCGGCTGGAGGAGCTGGAGTATCCGAAGCCCTGCCGCGATTTCATCTACAGCACCTTCAACGACTTCAGCGACCGCCATCCCTGGGTGGGCGAGGAGAATATCCGGCCCAAGAGCATCGCGCGCGAGATGTTTGAGAACTTCCGCTCCTTTGCCGACTATATCCACGATTACGACCTGCACCGCGCCGAGGGCGTGCTCCTGCGCCACCTTTCCGGTGTGCACAAGGTGCTGGCGCAGACGGTGCCGGAAAGCTTCAAGACCGAGCCCGTGCAGGAGATGGAGGCCTGGCTGGCGGGCGTGCTGCGCGGCACCGATTCCAGCCTGCTCGATGAATGGGAGCGCCTGCGCAATCCCGATTACAAGCCCGCCGAGACGGAGGAAAAAACCGAGGCGCCGGACATCACACGCAACCGGCGCGAATTCACTGCGCTGGTGCGTACGGAGATCTTCAAGTTCCTGCGCCCGCTGGCTTTGAACAACGTCTCGGCCGCAGCCGCTTCGTTATCCGCCTCCGCCCTTGATGCCACGGCTCTTGGCGAGGCGCTCGACACCTACCTTGCCGGCCACGAACGCATCCGGCTGGACAACGAGGCACGCAACGGCCGCCACACTTATGTGGAGGCTGTGGAGGGCGGCCAGGCCTGGCGCGTGTTTCAGGTGCTGGTGGATCCCGAGGAACTCAACGACTGGCAGGCGGGCTTCTCCGTGGATCTCGTGAAGGCCCGCGAGGAGAGCAAGGTGTCCCTGGTGCTGGTGGGCTTTGGGCCAGTGGATCCGATGGTGGAGAGTGTGACGGAGGCCTGAAGAGGTAAGATGGCAGGCGGTTTAGGCTGGCACGACGGGCTATTTTTCGTTTGTTCAGCCGCAGCAGAAGAGGCGCAAAGCGCGGATGCTTTCGAAGCCCCTGGCTCGCCGGCAGCGCGCCGGGAGAGCGCTGCTAGGGAGAACGGGGGCCGGCCATGTCGAGGGTTTGCGCCATCTCTGCGCTGCGCAAAACCCAGGGTAGCCCTCGTGAGACTCGGGCGAACCCTGGGCTTTGAAACACAATCCCTTTGGGATAGGAGGAATACTGTGAGCCGAATGGCAAACGACCAGCCACCGGTCACGCCGGATAGCCGCCGCTGATGTATTTTTGCAGATGCTCGATGGTCATCTCCTGGGCGGCGATGATCCAGTTCACCAGGTCGCCGATGGAGACGATGCCTATCAGCTTTCCATCCTCCATCACCGGCAGATGGCGGATGCGCTCCTCTGTCATCACCTTCATGCATTCCGTCACCGTCTCGTGCGGGCTCACGGGGTGCAGATGGGTCTCCATGATCTCGTGTACGGCGGTGTCCTTGGAGGTGCGTCCCTTGAGCATGACTTTGCGCGTGTAGTCGCGCTCGGAGACGGAGCCCAGCAGGGTGCCGCTTTGATCGAGCACCAGCAGGGCGCCGATGTTCTTTTCCGCCATGAGCCGGATGGCGTCAAACACCATGGCCTCCGGTGCGATGCTCCAAATCTGGGCCTGCTTGCGATGCAGGATCAAACCGACTTTTCCAATGGCGTCCATGGTGATGAGCAGGTTGGGAATGGAAGGATTGCGAGCCCGTTGGAGCCCGCAGTTTCCCGGATTCTGCTCAGCCGGTGGAGTTTGTGTCAACGTAAAAGATAGGCTGGTGGCGGAGCGAGGCCGGCCGCCTGCCCGCGTTCCAGCTCCGCTTGAAGACGGAGGTTGTGGACCTGATCGAAGAGCAGGGCCGCGTGACGGGGCGCGCGCGCCCGTACGGAGCAGGGGATGCTGGAAGTGCGGGCCGACATTGTGTTCGGCACCGGTGGCAGGCACTCAACCACCCGCCAGGAGGCATCGGCTCCACCGCCATGTTGGAACCCGCTTGGACAGGCCGCTGGGCTGCGAATCTCCGCCACCCCTCCGGGCTCAAGGAGCCCCGCTGCAGCCTGAACCGGCGGCTCCGCCCCCCTGCTGAAAAACAATTCGAACTTTTTTCGCGATTCTTTGAACACTTTTCCGGTATCCATCACTAATCCCATCAACAGTGAATGCCGGGAAACCGGCTGAACTGGTCTTGAGAGTCAATTGGTTGTTGTCACATAACCCACGCGTGTGGGAGCTGTGTTGAGGTTGATGCCATAAGAGGCCGGATGGAATCGGGAGCCATCCGGCCTCACTCTTTTTAGGGCAAGCCCTACTCCAGCACCTTTACCTTCAGGTTGCGGTACCACACAGGGGCCTGGGCCTTGCCATGCAGGCCTTGCAGGCCCAGGGGGCCTTTGCGGGCGAAGTCCTTCAGTGCCACGGGGAACTTGTTCGGCGTACCGTCTGGATTCTTGTGCACTTCCTTCCAGTCGTTGAGATCGGCATGGATGACTTCTTCGCCGTTGAACACCACGGATACGAGGCTGCCCTTGCAGGTGATGGTGAAGTGGTTCCACTCGCCTACCGGCTTGGCCATTTCTTTCGACGGTGGCTTGGCGTCATAGATGGCGGCCACCATGCCGTACTTGGAGTTGTCGGTGTTTTCATGCACCTGGATCTCCAGGGCACCGAGCACGTTCTTGATGTCGCTGGAGCGGAGGAACACACCGCTGTTGGATTCCTTGGCCACCTTGAAGTCCAGATCGAGGATGAAATCGGAGTAGAGCTCCTTGGTCCACAGGGTTTCATGGTCGCCCGCCACCAGTTCACCATTGGTGAAGCTCCACTTGGCAGGTGAAACGGCGTTCGAGAGGTCGGGAGCGAACAAATCCTTCCAGCCGGTGGTGTCCGGCGGAGGTTCGGCGGCGCTGAGGGCGGCGAAAGAGGCGCAGGCAAAGGCTGCAACGGCGAGGCGTAGAGTGGATGAAGTCATCGCGGCGAGCATGGCAGCGGGCTCAAAAAAGCTCAAGCGTATTGGTCACTGGTTGCCCTGTGGGTACAATGCCGTTACGTTTCTCTGCTTTACCAATTTCTGAGCCTCTAGTACAACCATGGGCATGTTTTGTCGTTGTCACCGCTACAAATCATCTGCCGCAATGCTTACCCTGGGGCGGCCGCTGGTGCTGGCGTTGATTTTGCTGCTGCTGCCTGTTAGGCGATCCCAGGCGGAAGAGCGGGTGGACCTCACGCTGGGCTACTATTTGGAGGACAACCACCGCGTGGAGGTGTGGAGCCCCGCGCTGCTGTGGGAGGTGGATGTGAATCCCACCACCGTCTTCCGCCTTCAGGGCACGTATGATGTCGTCTCCGGCGCGTCGCCCACCGGTCTGCCGGCGCAGCGGCGCACGCGCCAGGTGATCAAGGAAACCACCTCCAGCCAGAGCCAGACGGTGGTAAGCGGGTTTAACGTCATCTCCGGCCCCACGGGCTCGGGCGGCACCGTGGTGCCCGTGACCAGCAACGTCACCACCACGACGAAGACCAAGCAGGTGACCCTGGTGCCGTACGGGCCGGCCATCCTGCCGTTGCAGACCTTCAAGGATCAGCGCCTGGGCATCAACATGGAAGGCGAGCACCACAGCGGCGACTGGATTTACTCCGGAGGCATCGCCTTTGGCAACGAATCGGACTACACCTCGCTGGCCGGAACGGCGAAGATCGCGCGTGAGTTCAATCACAAGGCCACGCTGGTCACGCTCGGCGTCTCGGCTGATCACGACTGGGTGCTCGATCCAGTGGCCCATGGCTGGGACGGCAAGGACACGCTGGAGAGTCTCGTGGGCCTCACCCAGGCCATTGATCCGAAGACGCTGCTTACCCTCGGCGGCACGCTCGGCGCCTCCTGGGGCTACCTCGATGACCAGTACAAGTATGCGCTCTTGAATGATGTCGTGGTCCACGAGCAGCGGCCCGACACACGCGAACGGCGGGTGGCCATGCTGCTGCTGAACCGCGCCTTTGATTCGCTCAACGGCAGCCTGGAGGCCAGCTACCGCTATTACAACGACAGCTTCGGCATCAACGCCCACACCTTCGGCCTGGCCTGGTATCAACGTGTAGGACAGCATCTCATCATTGCGCCCGAGGCCAGGTGCTACCAGCAGTCCGCCGCTGACTTCTACGCGGTGAGCTTCACCGGCAACCCCACCAACTTTTCCTCCGACTACCGCCTGTCGAAGCTGGCCAGCATCACCTATGGCATGCGCGTGACGTGGAAGTTCAGCGAGAAGTTCAATTTCAGCGTCGCCTATGACCGGTACTCGATGTGGGGCCGCGACGGCGTCACTTCCGGGGATGCCTATCCTTCGGCGAACATCATCACCGCGGGGTTCAAGCTATGGTACTGAGCGCGCCCATGGAGACCATCGCCCCGCTGCTGTGGGGCCGCGACGACTGGTGCCAGGTGCAGTTCCGCGCCATGGGCACGGCCTGCCAGCTCATTTACCGTGCGCCCTCGCGGCGGCAGGGCGTGGCCTTCCGCGATGCGGCCATCGGCTGGGTGGCTGACTTTGAAAGCAAGTACTCGCGTTATCGCGCGGACAGCATGATCTCCGCCATCAATCATGCGGCGGGCCAGGGATGGGTGGCCGCGGATGCCGAACTGGAGGCAATCTTTGCCCTCTGTGATCACTACAATTGGAGCACTGGCGGTGTCTTCGATCCTACCGCTCTGCCCTTGCAACGGCTGTGGGATTACCAGGCCGAGCAGCCCGTGATCCCCGCTGATGAAGCAGTGGCCGCCGCGCTGAGCCTGGTCGGCTGGCGCAAGGTGGAGCGTGAGCCGGGCCGCGTGCGCCTGCCGGTGGAAGGCATGGCTCTTGACCTCGGCGGCATTGGCAAAGAATACGCCGTGGACCGTGTGATCGATCAGTCTCGCCCCTTTGGCATCACGGATATCATGGTCGATTTCGGTCGCGACGTGCGTTGCAACGGGCAGTCGCCGGAAGGCGGTCCGTGGCGTGTAGGCCTGGAGCACCCGCTGGACCCTGGCCGCTGCTGGGGCGGCCTGCGCGTTTCGCACCGGGCGGTGACCACCTCGGGTGATTATCTTCGCGGTTTCGAAGTCAATGGCCGCCGCTACGGCCATATCATTGATCCGCGCACGGGCCGGCCGATCGACAACGGCTGCCATTCCGCTTCCGTCATCGCTCCCACCTGCACGGAGGCCGGCGTGCTTTCCACCACGGCGCTCATCCTCGGAGCGGAGCAGGGGATCCGTCTTATTGAGCGCACCGGTTTCGCCGAAGGCTGTGTCTGGCAGGCTGGAACCCGCTTCGAAAGCTACCGTTTTGCTTCCTTCGTTTTATGAAAATTGCCCTGCTTCTAGGTGTCTGCCTGTCCCTCTGCCAGTGCACGGAGGTGCGGCCGTGGCAGCGCGGCCATCTGGCGGACTACACGATGCGGCCCGACCGTGAGCCGCTTTCCCAGTCCTTCGGCGACCACATTTATTTTTCCCGTGAGGCGGCCTCGGGAGGCCGTGGCATCGGGGGCGGCGGCTGCGGCTGCAACTGACAAGACGAAGCGTCCTACACTGTATTATACAAGCTTTCCGCCTCTCGTTTGAGGGGAGCGGGCAGGACATGCTGTGGGTGCTACAAGGTTGTGGTTCAATCCTAGGATACGGTGTCCCCCGAACAGGGTACGGTGAAGCCCTTCTTTTTCCGTGCCGGGTCATGGCAGGCTATGCCCCGCCTATGAACTCTCGAATGCTCATCACACCGCCGCGCCGGCTCCCCCCGGCGACCCTGCTGGCCCGGGCCCACCGGGTCGTTTTATTAACCGCCCTCTTCCTTCTGGCCGGGGTGGCTTCGTTAAAAGCCCAGGTGCCGGTAAAGGTGAACTTCGAATCGGGGGCCATCACCGTTGCCAGCGGCCAGGCCAGCGCCACCACCTGGCAGTCCTACACTTTCACCCGCAACTTCAACGGCATCGTGCCGGTGGTGATCATGGGTCCGGCCTACAGCGCCGATGGCGATCCGCATGTGATCCGCGTGCGCAGCATCACCGCCACGGGCTTCCAGTGGCAGATCGATGAATGGGATTACCTCGCCGGCGACCACCCCGGCACGATCACAGTGCACTTCTTTGCCATCACGCCGGGCTCCTTCTCCCTGGGCACCCAGCACTGGCAGGTAGGCAGGCTGACGACAGCCAACCGGACGAATTCGAACATCGCGCTCACCGGTTTTACCGACGTTCCCGTCGTGCTCACCCAGGTAGAGACCACGAACAACGTGATCGCCGGCAACGCTAACAACCCGCTGGCGATCAAGACCCGCAATTCCGCCGTTACCGCCACAACCTTTGCGGTGAACCTGGAAACGGAGCAGGCCAACGTAGCCGCCATCTCGAACGAAGGCATCAGCTATATCGCGGTCTCCGGCGGCATTGGCTACCTCGACGGCAAAGTCTTGTGGGCAGACTTCCCCGGCCAGGTGGGCAACACCTTGAAGACCTTCTACTCCGGCCCTTTCACCAATCCCGTGGTGGTGGCGCAGACGCAGACGAAGAATGACACGGACCCTGGTGACTTGCGCATGAGCAGCCTGCCAGTGCTCTCCGGCGGTTCCACCCGTTTTCAGTTTACTTTCCAGGAGGAGGCCTTCTCAAGCACGGACCTTACCCACACGCCGGAAGACATCGCGGGCCTGTTCATCGGCGACATGCCGGGCGAAGCGGCGGCCAAGCTGGTAATTGGCTCGGTGAGCATCCAGCAGACCGCCAAGGCGAACTGGACCAAGGTGAATCTCGCGGCGGCCTATACATCGCCCGTCGTGGTCTTCGGCCCTCTGTCCCGCAATGATGCGGCCCCAGCGGCGGTGCGCGTGCGCAACGTGCTGGCTGCCGACGGCGCCAACAGCGGCCACGCCAGCTTTGAATACCAGGTCCAGGAATGGGACTTCATGGACGGTGTGCATGCCCTGGAAACCGCCAATTACATGGTGATGGAGGCGGGCATCTTTGCCATTGGCGGCCAGGTGGTTCAGGCCGGCGCCAGCACCACCGTGACCAACGTGCCGCAGACGGTGCAGTTGAGCAGCAACTACTGGGCCAGCGACATTTTCTATGAACGCGAGCCCGCCGTCTTCTCCCAGTGCGTGACGACCAATGACACCACCGGCGCCGCCGTCGTGGCGCGCGTGGATGCCATTGACACCTTCGACAACTACCCGGCCAACTTCCGCCTGCGGGTGACGGAAGCCAAGAACGCCGACCAGACGCATCCCGCTGAGACAGTGCATTACATTGTGATACCCGCCGGCGCGGGCCAGTTCCTCAGCACCAACAGCAGCTTCCGCTTCTTCACCGGCGTGGGCAGCACCGGCAGCGGCACCATCAGCTCCACCGCCGCGGCCACCACCTTCGCCAACAAATACGCCCAGCCGGCCATCTTCGCCGCCGCCCAGGGCAATGTGGACACCACCATTGCCGTGGATGGTTATTACGACACCGCTGCTGCCTCCGATCTGGATGCCATCGTGATCCGTTATAGCAAGTTCAACGCAGCGGGCGTGACGCTCCAGGCCGACGAAGACACCTCGCCGGGCAACGATGATGTGCACGCCGCGGAAGCCGCTGCCTGGCTGGTAGTTCAAGGCACTCCCGATGCCGATGGCGACGGTGTGCCCGATTCGATTGAAACCCAGATGGGCACCAATCCCAACCTTGTGAACAGCCCAAGCAATGCTTCCGGCGGCGTGGCTTCCGACTGGGATACCTTGCAGAGCCTGTACTCGCTCACGGTGTCCGTGGCCGTTGCCACCGCTTATGAGGAAGTGGACAAGACGGCATCTCCCTCGGTGGCTTCCCCGGCCAAGATCAATCTGTCGCGCAGCTACGGCACCATGCCGCTGACGCTCAAGGTCACCCCCAGCGCGGGCTCTTCGGATCCGACCAAGGGCGAGGCTTCCTCGGCTGACTATACCATCACCGGCATGACGGGCAGCACCATCACCATTCCATCGGGACAAGGCACGCCTTCTAGCCCGTTTGCCGTGGTGATCAACCCGGTGCAGGACCATGTGATGGAGGTGCCGGAAAACCTCACGCTTGCCTTTGGTCCGGTGCCCTCGGGAAGCAATCCACAGATCGTGAATCCCTCCGGTGTGGTGCGCATCTGCGATTCTGATCCCTCCAATCCGGCGAACCGCTCCATGTTCATCGCCTATCTCAGCCGCGCCCCGGGCGTGGTGTCCACGGGCTCTGGCGTGGCCGTGGCCCTGGTGGAGGGCGACAACGACAACGCCAAGGTGAGCGTGAGCTTCAGCGGCCTCAGTTCGCTGCAGAACTCGGCCTACCTGCGCATGAACAACGATGAGGACATTCGCAACAACCTCGGCGTAGGCCAGCTCAACGGCGTGGTGTGGAGCATCCGTGCCGCCGCCGCCGCCACCACCGACCAGGCAATGCTCGATGACCTGCGCACCGGCCAGATCTACCTGGACATCAACACGGTGAACTACATCACCGGTGAAATCACTGGCTACTTCAATGCCGCCCAGGGCAGCGCGGACTTTGATCCCAACCGCCCCGACCTCGTCGCCCCCGCTCTTCCCGGCACTCTCAGCGCCGCGGATGCGGAACGCGATATTTACCGCTTCCTGCGCCAGTGCACCTTTGGGGCCACGACTGACAGCTTCAATGATGTGAAGGCCGCCATTGAATCGGTGGACGGCCCCATCAGCGACGGTGCCAATACGGCTAACATGCTGACGGGTTACATCAACTGGCTGACCAAGCAGATGGACCTGTCGCAGACGCCTTCGCCGAACTTTCTCACCCTGGTGATGTCGGCGGACAACGAAGAATTTGTCATGCGCGGTGCCAAGCCCATCCAGGCGGGCAATGATCCGCAGTTCGCCGGCCAGGGCTATGCCGCCAGCTATGATGCCTTTGGCAACCTGACCAATCCGTACAACACGGCGACGAACAACGCCTACGCCTTCAATTCGCCGCAGAGCGCCGCGAACCGCCGCCGTGAGTGGTGGACGATGGTGCTGCAAAGCAAGGACCAGGTGCGGCAGCGCATGGCCGCCGCCCTGCATGAAATCGTGGTGATCTCGGAAAACGACACCAACGTGCTGGCCCGCCACTACGGGGCCGCGAACTACTGGGACATGCTGGCGCAGAACGCCTTCGGCCAGTATCGCACCATCCTTGAGAAGGTCACGTACAGCCCCATGATGGGCATCTATTTGAGCCATCTGCGCAACCGCGCCCACTATGTCAGCGGCGGCGTGGACATTTATCCGGATGAGAACTATGCGCGTGAAATCATGCAGCTCTTCTCGCTCGGCCTGGTGCTGCGCCACCCGGATGGCAGCCTGGTGTTAGGCAGCGACGGCCTGCCCATTCCCACCTATGACCAGACGGACATCACCGAAATGGCCCGTGTGATGACCGGCCTGACCTTTGGTGCACGCAATTCACTGGTGACAGTCCGCCGCATCAGCAGCCAGGGCCAGGCACTGGTTCCTACCTCGGTGTATGCGGGTCCGCAGATTGAGTTCCAGACGGTAAATTTCACGGACTTCAACACCGGCAGCGGTGAATCCTTCTTCCAGGCCCCCTGGATCTATCCGATGAAGGCCATGGGCCGCTACAACGGCGTGACCTATCACGACTTCAATCCCTATGTGGCGCCTGATGGCTCGGTCTCGACTTCGGATTCCAAGGTGCTCTTTGCCGGCAAGGCGGGCGAAACCCACGTTCCGCTCGTGAACACCAACGGCCTTGCCGATCTGCAGACCCATCCGCTGGCGGATGCGGACCTGCGCATTGCCCTCAACGCATTGGCGGGCGATCCCACTGCGGGCACTTACAACGGTCACCAGAACACTCCGGCTTTCATCTGCCGCGAGCTGATTCAGCGCCTCGTCACCTCCAATCCCAGCCCGGGCTATCTCTATCGTGTCAGCCAGGTGTATCGCAGCACCAATGGCAACCTGGGCGCCGTGCTGAAGACGATCCTTACCGATTACGAAGCCCGCTCGCTGACGGTGGCCGACACCCTGGCCGGTACTGGCAAGCAGGTCGAGCCGCTGATCCACTATGCCTCGTTCATTCGTGCCCTGAAGCCCTACAGCGGCGCGCCGCTGAGCAACCTGGCTAACATGTCGCTGCCGTTTAACGGCTCCGACAGCCCGATGACCTCGCCTTATCCGACCAGCGAGCTGGCCAAGTTCCCCTCCGGCGCCACCCGCCTGCGCTTTAACGATCAGACGCCCTACATCGGCCAGTCGCCGCAGAAGGCGCCAAGCGTGTTCAACTGGTTCCTGCCGGATTACATTCAGCCGGGCATGATGGCCACCGCCGGCCTGTTCGGTCCTGAGCTGCAGGTCAATACTGAGAGTAACCTCGTCAACCGCGTCAACCGCAACTACTCGCTGGCGCTGATGAGCCTCACCGGCGGCTTCCCGGGATTTGGCCTGGACGACTTCGTGGACAACTCGGCCAATACCGCCACGCGTCTGCTGACGAGCACCACCACGCTGACCTTTGACTCCACCAACTGGAACATTCCGCAGACGGTGACCGTCACCGGTTATGAGAACACCGCGGGGGATGGCTCGGTCACCTCCACCATCAGCCACACGGTGGCCAGCGCCGATGCCAACTTCTCCGGCATCTACACGCCGCCCCTCACCTTTAACATCAAGGATGACGACACCTTGCAGGCCAAGCTGGTGGCCATCGCCCAGAGCGGCGGCACCACGGCGGTGACCGAAGGCGGCGCCACGGATACTTACACCGTGGTGCTCACTGCTCCGCCCGCCTCTGGCACCACGGTCACGGTGACGCCCAAGGCTGTGCAGCCCTGGCAGACGGACACGCTGGTGAACAGCACCGATGTAACGCTCTCGCCCACCTCGCTGACCTTCAACACCACCAACTGGAACGTGCCGCAGACGGTGACCATCACCGCTGTGGATGACCTCATTGCCAACAGCTTCCTGGTTGCCAGCGCACCGTTGAATGTGCGCACCGCCACGATCCGCAATGCGGTGACCAGCACGGACCCGGATTACAACGGCTCGCAGGTCTCTGACTTCAACTGTGCGATCACGGACAACGACACCACCGTGCGCCGCTTTGTTCCGACAAAGGCGACCGCCACGGGCATCCCGGTGGTGACCGAAGGCAGCACGACGGATACCTACACCGTGAACTTCGCCAGCGGCACCGCCCCCACGGCGAACGTGACGCTGACGATGAACTATGACTCCACCCGCGTGGAGCTCACCTGCACGGACGGAACCTTCACCAAGCCCTCGGCTGGTGTCGCGACGCTGACCTTCACCTCCTCCACCTATGCGACGGCCAAGACGCTGACGATCAATGCGGTGGATGATGCGGTGCACCAGGGCGTGCAGTTCAAGCAGATCACGCACACCACCAGCAGCACAGACGCCACTTACAACGGCCTGGCCTGCGCGCCCATCACGGTGCGGGTGAATGACAACGATGATGCGGCTGCCAATGGCATCTCCATCATCCAGACCCAGGGCACGACCGCCGCAGTCGAAGGCGGCATGACGGACACCTACCTGGTGGTGCTCGACAAGGCACCGACAGGCAATGTGACCCTCACCTGGAGCGGCAACAACGGCGATGTCTCCGGCATCGGAAACCTCACCTTCACCACCGCCAACTGGTATGTGCCGCAGACGGTGACGCTCACCGCCACGGACGATCTCTCGGTGGAAACCACGCATGTGAGCACGATCAAGTACACGGCCAGCGGCGGTGGTTACACCTCAGTGGCCACGCTGAACGCCACGATTGGTGACAACGACCTGAACTCCTCCGCCGGGGTCTCGGTGGTGCAGTCCGGCGGCACCACGGCGGTGACGGAAGGCGGCGCGGCGGACACGATTGACTTCAAGCTCCTGGGTCAGCCCAGCAGCGATGTCACCGTCACGCTCGGCACCACCACCAGCGGCCGCATCACACTCGGCGGCACCACCCTTGTCGGTGGCACCTCGCTGATCTTCACCCCCAGCAACTGGTCCACGGTGCAGACCCTGACCGTCACCGCTGTGGATGATACCATCGCCCAAGGACCGATGACGGTGGTCCTCACCTCGGCGGTGACCAGCACCGACTCGCGCTACAACAATTTCGTGGTGGCCGACATCAACGTGGCTGTCGGGGACAATGACACGGGTGCGCGCATCGTTATCACGCCGAGCGGTGGCGACACGACAGTCACCGAAGGCGGTGCTACAGACACCGTCACCGTGGCCTTCACTGGCGGCACCGCACCCGCTGCCAATGTGGTGGTGAACCTCACCGCTCCAGGCGGACGCGCGACCTTCTCGCCGGCGTCGCTCACCTTCACACCAACGAACTGGACCACGGCGCAAACCGTGACCGTCACGGCGGTGAACGACACGGTGAGCCAGGGCGTGGGGGTCGATTCCATCACCGCCAGCACCGATGCCTCGCAGCCGGCGGGCTTCGTCAGTCTCACGGCCAGTTCGCCTGTGACCGTGTATGACAATGACGACCTGAACAACAACGGCGCGATCCAGATCATCCAGACCAACACGCTGACCCGCGTGGTGGAAGGCGGCATGACCGATACGTTTGAAGTGGCCCTGCGCCGTGCGCCCACGGCTAACGTCACACTTACGGCAACCCAGGCCCCGCTTGGTCTGCTGAACTTGTCGGCCCCGACGCTCACGTTCACCCCCTACAACTGGTTTGTGCCGCAGACAGTGACCGTCTCCGCGGTGGATGATACCGTGGTGCAATACGCGCATTCCTCGGTGGTCACTTACACGGCCAATGCCGCGGGCGGTTATGTGGTGCAGGACACGGGTGCGCTGACCGTTTACATTGGCGACAACGAAGCCGGCCAGCCCTCGGTCAATGTCTCGCCCACCACGGGCAGCGTGACAGAAGGCGGCGCCACCTTCACCTACAACATCACGCTCGGTGCCGCTCCGGCCACGGGTGCGACGGTGCGTGTCACTCCGGCGGCCTGGTACCAGAATGCGCTCAACACCGCGCAGGTGACCTTCTCGCCATCCTACGTCGAGTTCACCAATGCGACCACCGGCAGCCTGGCCTGGAACCGCACGGCCACCATTACCGTGACGGCCATCGACAACACTGTGGCCGAGCCGACCATCGGCATGTCGATCGTCAACACCACAACCATCTCGGTGGGCACCGACACGCATTACAATGGCATGGTGGCCAACGATGTCACCCTTACCGTGGTGGACAACGACACCACCGTTGGCCGCATCGTGGTCACCGAATCCGGCGGCTCCACAGTCGTCGCGGAAGATGCTGGAACGGACACGGTGGACATCTCCCTCACGGGCCCCACGCCTTCGGCGAACGTGACGGTGAACCTGGCTCATGCCGGCTCGCAGTTCCGCTTCCTGGTGGCAGGCGTGGCAGTGGATTCCACCTCGCTGGTGTTCACGCCCACGAACTTCACCGCACCACAGACGGTGACCCTCGTCGCCATTGCCGATGGCACCAGTGAAGGAGTACACAGTGATACACTGAACCTCACCACCACCTCGGCGGCCCCGGCGAACTACACCAGCCTCACCACCTCGCTGCCGGTGCGCATGCTCGACAGCGATGACCTGGCGCGCACGCTGATCAACATCATCCAGACCGGTGGCAGCACCCGTGTGGTGGAAGGCGGAGCGACTGACACGTACAGCGTGGTCCTGCGCCGCGCCCCCACGGCGAATGTCACGCTCTCCTGCTTCTACAATCCATCGCTGCTGACCCTGTCCGCCACGGACCTGACCTTCACGCCTACGAACTGGAATGTTCCGCAGACGGTCACCGTTACCGCCGTGGATGACAACGAAGTGCAGGGCTCGCACAGCTCCACCGTCACCTACTACGCCAGCAACACTGGCGGCTATGTCTCCACCGATACCGCCACCACCGGCACCATCTGGATCGGTGACAACGACATCGCAGGCACGGCGCTGGTGAATGTGACCGAGAGCGGCGGCTATACCTGGCTGGCGGAAACCTCCGCTCCCACGGACACCTACACCCTGGTGCTGGGTTCCAAGCCGCAGGCCAACGTGACGTTGACGCCGATCGTTAACAACCCGCTGGGCGGCACCAACCTGGTGACCTTCTCGCCCTCGACGATCACCTTCACGCCGACGAACTACTCGACGCCGCAGACCGTGACCATCACCCTCGCCACCAGCACGGCGAACAATGGCAACCGCGCGGTCTTCATCGGCCACGTGATCACCAGTACGGATGTTGCCTATGCCAACTACTCGGTGCCTTCGATCAATGCCATCATCAGTGATGCCAATGAAACGACGGCCGCCGTGGCGATCCTGGCCACCGGGGCGAACACCACGGTGAATGAAGGCAGCGTGGGCAACACCGACACCGTTTATGTCTTCCTCAAGAAGCCGCCGACGGCCACGGTGACTGTTACACCGAGCATCGCGCCCACGGGCCAGGCCAGCTTCTCGCCGGCCACGCTTACCTTCACCACCACGAACTGGAACCAGCCGCAGATCCTCACCATCACGGCGATTGATGACGGCATCGTGGAAGCCTCGCCGCACACGGCCACGCTCACCTGCACGCCCAGTGCGACTGGTGGTTACACCGCTGCGAACATCGGCACCCACACGATCAACATCAATGACAACGACTCCAGCGGCAAGCTGGTGATCACCCCCGCCAGCACCACTGTGCAGGAAGGCGGCACCACCACCTATACCGTGGCGCTTTCACAAGCGCCGACGGCTCCGGTGACCGTGACCATCATCACACAAAAGCATGTGGTGGCGGCGTCTAACCTGTCCGTGCAGTTTGGCTACTTCTCCAGCGGCGCGGTGGCCAGCAACCAGCAGAAGGACAACATGCTGTTCGACTGGTCGGAGCTCACCACCCTCTACACCAATGCCTACACCGCTGATCGGGGCGGAGCCACGGAAACGACCACCACTGCGCCCAGCGGCCACCTGGCCGGGACCAAGGCAGTGATTGACAAGCTCGACCTGTTCTGGGGCGGGGGACACCTGAAGGCCCGCTGGCCGGATGGCTCCAGCACCACCGACAACGTGCGGCAGGTGATCATCGACGGCATCTACAACAGCTTCAGCCTCACCCGCCTGTCCACCGATACGGTGAACTTCCCCGCCGAGGTGCGCGACCGCTGCCGCTATGCCGCCTACCTCGTGTCCATGTCCCCCACCGCCGTCACCGCCCACTAAGTCCCCGTTCCTTGTTCATCCATTTCAAGAATCCAACTTATGAACTTCTTACTTCGCAAGACTCTTGATCGCAGCAAGCCGAACCGCCGCGACTTCATGGTGCAGAGCACCTGCGCCGGGCTGGGCATCACCAGTGCGGTTAATACACTGTCCCAGCTTTCGTTGGTGGGGGCGGCGGCCGCGGCCGGAGGTCCATCGGACTTCAAGGCCCTGGTCTGCATCTTCCAGGCCGGGGGCAATGATTCCAACAACCTGCTCATCCCCGGCCACAGCGGCAGCTCGATGAGCACGGCGCGCACTCATTATGAGACCGGGCGCGGCATCCCCACCTATGCGGGCGGTGCCGGCGGCCTGGCGGTGCCGGCCAATGAACTGCTGGCGACGAAGCTGACGCTTGGCAGCACGGCCTATGATCCCGCCGCCGGCTACACCGGTGGCGACATGGCCTTGCATCCGGCCTGCCCGGAAATGGCGGCCCTGTTCAATACCGGCGCCCTGGCCATGGTGGCCAATGTGGGCACGCTGACGGCCACGGGGGTGACTCGTGACAACTTCAACGATGCCCTGCCCACCAAGCCGCCGCAGCTCTTCTCGCACGCCGACCAGGTGCTGCAATGGCAGTCCTCCATCTCCGACCAGCCCTTCACCAGCGGCTGGGGCGGGCGCATCGCGGACTTGCTCAATTCATCCTACAATAGCGGTTCAGGCGGCCTGGCCATGGGCGTTTCCATCGCGGGGGTCAACAGCTTCCAGGTGGGCTTGAACAACCAGGCCTTCGTGATGAGCACCGCAGGCTCCCAAAACCTCTACGGTTATGGGCCTAGCAATGTGGGCTACGCCAACGCCCTTGTCGATACCACGCTGAAGCCCTTCATCTCCGGGCCCACCGGCTATGATCCGCTCACCGGCACCAATTACAAGACGACAGGTGAAGGCTGGCGGTTGCGGGCCCTGGAAACGGTGATGGAAATGAATCACGCGAACCTCTTCGACGGCTCTCACGAAGCCACCGCAAAGCGGGCGCGCACCACCGAGGGGGTGGTGACGGATGCGCTGTATTACACCAATGGCACCGGCGGCCCCTTGCTGGACAGCTACTTCACCGCGGCGTTTGGCAACAATGCCAATTCGGCGAACAATGACTTCGCCAACCAGATGAAGATGGCGGCGCGCATGATCATCGGCAACTGGGCGCTGCTGCAGGCAGGCAAGCCTTCCAACACGCGGCAGACGTTCTTCCTGCAGCAGAGCGGCTATGACACCCATGCCTCGCAGATGGCCATTACCAGCGCGAACGTGGTCAATACCGCCGTGGGCCAGTACGCGCTGCTGTCCACGCTCAGCCGCTCGGTGAGCGCCTTCCAGCAGGCGATCCTGAACCATCCTTCCGGCGGTTCGGCGCTGTGGGCGTCCATCACGGCCTTCAGTTCGTCGGACTTCTGCCGCACCTTCACGCCCAACAAGACGGACAGCACGGGCGGCTCCGACCATGGCTGGGGCGGCAACGCCTTTGTCGTGGGCGGGGCGGTGCATGGCGGTGCCATCTATGGCACCTACCCGCTGCTGCTGGTGAATGATGGCATCGACTGCACCGGCTCTCGCGGCCGCTGGATTCCCACCACTTCGGTGGACCAGTATGCCGCCAAAATTGCCGCCTGGTTTGGCGTGCCGGCCGGGTCGATGGCCACCATCTTCCCGAACCTGGGCCGGTTTGGGGGCGGCACCAACCTGAGCTTCATTTAACATCGTCGTGCGTTATGGGTGCCGCGCCTTGCTTTGGCGGGGCGCGGCACCCTTTCTGTTCAGCGTATGCCACACTGGCAAATGAAAATTGTGTTTGAGAAGCTCTGTGTGAAGGCGTGCGAAGCACCGTGGACTGCGGCAGCCCGCTGCCGCTTTTGGTCATGGCAGCCTGCTGCCGGCACGGGGCCCGGTCTTCAGTCCAGGGCTCTTCCGCTCCACATCGCGCGCCACCCCGTCGTGCCGCAGCAGGCTGCGAGCACAAAGCGGCAGCAGGCTGCCGCAGTCCACGGTGCTTCGCACGCCTCCACACCATGCCGCGACGCCTCTTCAGTTTGATATAACTCAGCCCTTCACCACCATGTCCGATCGCTCTCGTCTTCCAGTGTACATGGCCGCCATGCTGCTGCTGTGCGCGGTGGTCTTCCTTGCCGCCTGGTTCATCTTCACCCCCCCGCCGGAAAGGCCCGAGATCAAGCTGCCCCCTCGCACCGCACCCAAGGTGGTGAAGGAGGCACCGCACGGCCCGCCGCCAGGACCCGCATTTTCCACCACACACGCCCACGACCGCAATGCCATCGATCCCGATGTCCAGCGCCTGGCCGACGAGCTTGCTTCAAGGACCCAGAACCCTTCGCGTGACCTGGAGATCGTCAATGAGTTCATGCATCTCTACAGCAAGGCGTTTCAAGGCAATCCCGTCGGCATGAACGAGGACATCACCGCCTCGCTTACGGGCCGCAATCCTCTCAGAGGCGTGCTGTTTCCGCCTAACAGCCAGATGATTGTCAACGGCCAGATCGTGGACCGCTGGGGCACGCCGTACTGGTTCCATTCCAATTCCGCCACCCAGATGGAGATCCGCTCCGCCGGGCCGGACAAAACCCTGTTCACGCCGGATGACATCGTCATCAACCCAGGCCCGGACAACATGGGCATCGGCGTGGCGCAGGCGCGGTGAGAAGCGGGCTCAGGCTGTAGCTGGGCTCTTCGAGCCCGGACCTGAGAAGCCAGGCAGCTTCAATGACCCTGTTGGAAAACCTCTGGGCTAGGCCGTGGGGCTGCGAACGTCCGCCAAGCCTCCGGGGTCACAGACCCCAGCTACAGCAGCTCGCATGTCGGGCTGACGTCCTATGGAGCGGGCCGATAGCTGAGTCCCCTTACGACTTCCCCTCCACCTTCAAGATCCCGCGCTCCATCGCCACCATCAGCGCGTGCGCGCGGTCCTGCACGTCCAACTTCGCCAGCAGGCGGGTCACGTGAGTCTTCACCGTCTCGGTGCTGATGCCCATGGAAGCAGCTATCTCCTTGTTAGCCATGCCGCGGGCGATGTGGTTGAGCACCTCCACCTCGCGGGTGGAGAGTTCGGTGTGGATGTGATGGGCGTGCAGCTTGGCTTGAATGGGCTTGGGAAAGTAGCGCCGGCCGCTGGCCACGGCACGGATGGCCTCCAGCACGTCGCTGCGCTGGGCCCCCTTGTTCAGGTAGCCGTTCACGCCCGCGCGCACGGCACGGTGGATCGCCTCTTCGGTTTCCTCCACGCTGAAGAGCAGCAGGCGTGCCTCGGCATGGCGGCTGACGATGTGGCGGGCCACTTCGGTGCCGTGCAAGTCGGGCAGGTTGCCGTCGAGGATGGCCAGGTCGGGCTGGAACTCGCTGAACATGTTGATGGCATCGCGCCCGTTGGAAGCTTCGGCCACCACCTTGATGTCAGACTCCAAGTTGAGCGCCGAGGCCAGCCCCATGCGGGTGAAGAAGTGGTCATCGACCAGCAGGATCCTGATGCACGAATGGGGAGAAATCATGACAGACGGGAAGGGTGGGGCACGACCAGCCGCACCCAGGTGCCGCGGTCCTTCTCACTTCGAAGGTCAACGCGCGCGTGGATGCGTCGCGCGCGTTCTTGCAGCATGCTCAGGCCGTAGTGGCCGTTCGCAGCGGCGGGTGCGGCGGCGGTGTTGAAACCGGCGCCATCATCCTCTACCAGCACCTCCAGCCCTTCGGCGCCGCCCTTCACGCGCACCTGCACGCGGCTGGCGCGGGCATGGGCGAGTGCGTTGTTCACCGCCTCCTGGGCGATGCGCAGCACCTGCAGGCAGGTGTCGGGGGTGAGGCGCGGCTCCTCGCCCTGGGTTTCAAAGTGCAGCGCCGTGTCCGGCACCAGCCGCTGGCGCATCTTCAGCCACGATTGCAACGACAGGCCGAGGCCTTCGCGAAACTCGTCATCGGCGCGCAGGTCCCAGATGCAGTTGCGCGCCTCCACCTGGCAGTGCCGCAGCATGGCGGCGGTTTCTTCCAGCATCGCCGGCAGCAGGTGGGGCGCTGAGTTGTAGGCCTCGCGCAGCGTCTCCACATGCAGGGAGGCGCTGAAGAGCTCCTGCTGCAGGCTGTCGTGAAACTCCCGCGCGATGCGCTGGCGTTCATCCGCGGAAGCCGCGGCGCGCTCGATTTCGCGGATCTTCTCCTGCTGGCACCATAGCTTCCACCTCAGGAAGATGAGCCCAGGGACGGCCGTGATGGCAAAGAACAGCAGAATCCACAGGGCGCGGGCCATGCGTCGTGGCGTCCACCAGGGGGCTCCGCTCACCAGCTTCAGATCGGAGTTGGACCGGGGGCGAAGGGTGAAGCTGGTCCCGTCTTCGATGGTGTGGCCTGGTTTCGCGGTTTCGCAAATGCCCGTGAATTCGAATTGGGCGCCCAGCGCGGCGCCCGAGAGGGCTCCGGGATTGACGGGCGGCTCCCATCGCACCGAGCAGGTGCCACCCTTTTCGAGGGCCACCAGCAGCCTGCCCCGGTCAGCGTACCGGTAGTTGTCGCGGACCAGGCCCACAAAACGCACCAGTTCGCCGTGCCCCGCGCGCTCGGCTTCCTGGGCCGAGGCGATGAGGACAGGGGTGGGGGCCGCAGCCGCTTTTCCATCCATGAGCCGGCACACTCCGTCCGCCAGGATGAATTCGCCATGCTTGCTGAGGGCGCGGGCGGCCACGGCGATCTTGTCGCCCACGCGAAACTGGCGCACCTGGGAGGTGCTGACTTCCATGCTGCCGTCCGGGGTGCGCAAGCAGAGTGTTGAGGGCAGCCGCAGGGCGGTGACGGTGCCGTCCACACGCTGCCGCCCGGGATTGTGCAAAGGCTGGTCGTGGCGGATCTGCGCAGCGGTCACCGGCGGGCTGGCAAACACCAGGTTCATGACTCCCGGGCGCGACTGCCATTGCCCGGAATTGGGCACAAAAATGACCGCATCCACATCATCCGGCAGCAGCTGTTTGTCGGCATGGGCGACCACCACGCCGTTGAGATCGGCCGACTGGTTCAGCCACTGCCTCTGGTTCTCCAGCGGCTCTGTCCACGGCAGGTGCGCCAGCGTGCGGCCTGCCGGGCTGGTCATTTCCGCCAGCATGCCGCCTCCTGGCAGGGGGGACAGCCGGCGCACGATGCCGTTGGCACGGATCAATTCCGCATTCACCCGCATTTCACCGGCCGCAGCCAGATTGAAGGGCCGCGGTTTGATTTTGAGGCTCTGGTCCGGCCAGGTGATGGCGGGAGGCAGGGCCACGTTCTTGCTGCTGCCCTCGCCCATGATCATGAGCATGCCCTCGCGCATTTGGGGAACGCCGGTGATCTCCACCGTGTCTTCAAACTTCGGCTGGCGGGCGCCGGCGATGCCGCGGGGATAAAACGCCACGCCGGCCGTCTCATCCTGCACGAACGCCAGGCCTTTCGCCGCCACGCAGAAGGTCACCTGGCCTTGCAGGCGCACCGGTGCCGTGCTCCAGGTGCGGGCCAGCCGCGTGCGGATGGCGACCACCGTTTCGAGCGGAGGCGGCTCGGCCGCCATGAGCATGGGGCCGAGGAAAACCAACGCCCCTATGGCCAGCGCTTTTCGAATGAGGGTCATCATACGCGGAGGACTGGAGTTTGAATGAAACGAATCCCCCATATCAAGGAGGAAACTCTTTCATGGGCTAAAGCATTGTTTATTTGTGACCGGGAAACAGAAAGAAAGAGCAGCGCCATCACGATCTGCTGCGCCTCCATGATGCGCTGTTTGTTACTTCTGCCGTGCCTGCTTGCGGCCTCCTTTCTCCAGGCGGCTCCGCCTGTCACTACGCTGGTGTACAACGCCGGTGACGACTGGCTTCCGGTCAAGTGGAACCCCGGCACCATTGTCCCTGGCAGCGCGCTGGATTTTTCCTCCAGGCTGGAGGCACCAGCGGGCAAGAACGGTCCGGTCATCTGCAAGGATGGACGCTTTGTGTTCAGCGGTTCTCCCGACAAGCCGGTGCGGTTTTACGGCACAGTGATTTCGCATTCGCTGCCCTATTTGGAAAAGGACCAATGCGAGCGGATGGCGGACTATCTCGCGGCGAGCGGTTATTCGGCCGTGCGGCTGCACTGCTATGGCTTCGCCAAAGGCACCATGAAGGACACCGGCTCGCCAGAGTTCACACCGGAAGCCAGGGACAAGCTCGACTACTTCTTCCACAGCCTGAGGAAGCGCGGCATCTATTACACCCTGCAGATCAACAACTGGAGCTTCTTCAAAGCGGGGGATGCGGCCGACGTGCCCGAGTTTCGCGATGTGCCCTTCCGCTTTGAATCCAGCGGCCTGCTGCCCATCTCGGAGAAGCTGCAAACCTGGTTCAAGGATTATGCGACCAACCTCTTCACGCACGTGAATCCCTACAGCGGCGTGGCGCTGAAGGATGATCCCGCGATGATCAGTGTGGAGCTGGAAAACGAGAGCTCGATCCTCGCCGGGCTGGGCCAGCATCCCGCCCTGGTAAAACCCTATCAGCGGCTCTGCCGCGAGCACCTGGTGAAGACCTTGGGCCATGATCCCTCACCGGCAGAGGTGGACCACGCGCTGCCCCTGTTTGCCCTGGAAAAGCAGCAGGCCTTCAATACCACGACCGTTGCGTTCCTGCGCAGCATCGGCGTGCGCCAGCCGCTCACCAACCTCAACTTCCGCGACAACCAGGTCTATGCGCTGCCGCGCTCGCAGCTCGACTATGTGGACATCCACGACTACTGGGCGCTGTACCGCACCCTGCCTCTCGCCGCGGGCGAAAAGCCCAGTGCCGATGCCCCCTACAGCCAGACTTGGCTGAACCCCGCTAACAGCGGCTGGGCCACCTATCTCGGCCCTGTTTCCGGGCGGCTTTTTGGCAAGCCCTACCTGTGCACCGAGTTCAATGGCTGCTATCCCTCCCCGTACTATAGCTTCGTCGGGCCGGTGGAAGCCGTGCTGGCTTCCACCCAGGAGTGGAGCGGCGTGTTCCGCTGCGGACCCGCCGCCGATGGAGCGCGCTTTTTCAGCGAAAAGCCGGTGCGGCAGATCGGCTTCAGCCACGATCCGCAGATCATGTTTTCGGAGCGCATCGGCGCGCTGTTGTATGGCGATGGTGAGGTGAAACCTCTGCCCGACCGCCTGCCCTTTGTGGTGACACCTGAATATTTGCGGGCTCATCTGGACATCAAGGGCGGTCCTCGCTACCCCGAGGTCTATTCAAAGCTCGCTTTCGATTACCAGACCGGCACCGTGCTGCTCGATGGCACGGAAAAGCTCGATGATTTTGCCTGCCTCGTCGCCCCTTCGGACATGGAGCTGCCGGCTTCATTGGCTAACAAGAAGGTGCTGCGCGCCGATGCGCAGCTGCCGGAGCAGCTCAAGGCCGCCTTCCCTTCCCATCGCGGCAGTGCCGGCCTGCACGTGGATGAAAACGCGGGAAGCTGCCAGGTGGTGACCCCCTGCACCGAGACCTTTCTGCTTTCCGCCGCCACCGCCTCCGCCAGTGGCGCCAACGTTTCCATCGCCGGCAGCAGCTCCACCGCCACCTGCTTCGCCGGCAGCCTTGACCGGAAGCCGCTGGAGAAATCCCATCACATCCTGATACTGTATCTCACAGATCTCAAAAACAGCGGCACGGAAATCGAGGATCCCCATGGCAAGGATGGCCGGGTGGTCGTGCGCAAGCCCGGCGGGCTGCCGTTGCTGCTGCGTCGCGGCAAAATAGGCGTGGCCTTGAAGCACGCCACTGGCGGAACACCCAAGGTCTGGGCTCTGAAGTACGATGGCAGCCGCGCCGTGGAAGTCGGCTGCCGTGGCACCGCCGATGGCGTTGCCTTCGATGCCCAGGCAGTCACCAGCTCCGAGGTGTTCGGCGTTTTTGAAGTTGTCTGGGACGGATGAGGCCAGATGCAGTTATTGAGGCTCGCGCAATAGACTGACCGATGTGCAGAGCAGGCGAGGGATCGGTTGTAGCTGGGGTCTGTGACCCCGGAGGCGTGGCGGAGGTTCGCAGCCCACCGGCTTGTCCAAGCGGCTGCCAACGTGGTGATGGAGATGGCCCTGCTTTTCAGGTCCGGGCTCGAAGAGCCCAGCTACAGCAAGCCCCGTGCTGCGTTGATGCGTCCGTCAGTCTATCACGCACGACTCAATAGAGGCGGATCCAGCGGGTTTAAAGCAAATGAGGACTGTCGCCCATCCTCATGCCGGAGGCATGAAAGCCTGTAGCCGGTGGTTGAGCGAGCTTGCGAGCGATACCACCGGAATCCAGTCCCACGCTCCCGCATCCCGTAGGGATGCCAGCCCCACGGCATCAATCATGGCGCTGTGATCCCTGCCGGGATCGTGCACGCTCGGGCATCAGGTCCTGTGGTGTCGCTCGCAAGCTCGCTCAACCACCGGCTACAGGCTCTCATCCCTTCGGGATGAACGGCAGCCTGAATGCCGTTTTAAGTTGCCAGTTCTTGAGAACAGCCCTGCAATGACCCTCCACCCACCTTCCTTGCGAGACGAAAGGCAACGCGAAAGATCGCACAGAAGCCCTCGTTTCTGCGCGACCATGAAGCCCTGCCTGCTCCTGTCCCTTGTCTCCCTGGTCCTCGCCGGCCTTGCCCATGCCGCGCCGAAGCCTAACATCTTGCTGATTGTTGGTGACGACCTGGGCTACGGCGAGCTCTCCTGCCAGGGCTCCACCATGGAGGTGCCCACGCCGAACATTGATTCCATCGCCCGCAACGGCGTGCGCTTCACCAGCGGCTATGTCAGCGGTCCCTACTGCAGCCCCACCCGCGCGGGCCTCATGACGGGGCGCTACCAGCAGCGCTACGGCCATGAGTTCAATCCCGGGCCGGCAGAGTCCGCGGTGGAAAACTTCGGCTTGTCGCTGAACGAAGTCACCATTGGCAACCGGCTCAAGGAAGCGGGGTATGCCACCGGCTGGTTCGGCAAAAGCCATCTCGGCTACAAGCCGGAGTTCCATCCGCTCAAGCGCGGCTTTGATGAGTACTTCGGCTTCCTTGGCGGCGCGCACGACTACCTCGATGCGGCCGGCGACAAGCACAATCCCATCCTGCGCGGCACCGACCCGGTGGATAACATCGGCTACACCACCGAGGCCTTTGGCCACGAGGCGGAGAAGTTCATCGACAAGCATCACGAGCAGCCCTGGATGGTCTATTTGCCGTTCAATGCCGTGCATGCGCCGCTGGAGTCCATCGACAAATACCTCGCCCGCTTCAGCAAGATCGAGGACAAGAAACGCCGCACCTTCTGCGCCATGCTTTCCGCCATGGATGATGCGGTGGGCGGTGTGCTCGCCAAGGTGCGCGAGTACGGCCAGGAGGAAAACACGCTCATCTTCTTCATCAGCGACAACGGCGGCCCCACCGCGCAGACCACTTCTGGCAACGGCCCTCTGCGCGGTTTCAAGGCACAGACCTGGGAAGGCGGCATCCGCGTGCCCTGGATGGTGCAGTGGAAGGGCCACATTCCGGCCGGCCAGGTGGATGACCGCCCGGTGATCCAGCTCGACATCCACCCCACCGCGCTGGCTGCCGCGGGCGTGGACATCAAGCCAGAATGGAAGCTCGATGGCGTGAATCTCCTGCCCTACATCACCGGCGAAAAGAAGGAGGCACCGCACGACCATCTGTTCTGGCGCTTCGGCCCGCAGATGGCCCTGCGCCAAGGCGACTGGAAGCTGGTGAAAGCCCCCGGCGGCGGAGCGGAAGGCCCGCTCGGTGCGAGCAAGAGCAGCACCGATGGCGCCCAGCTTTACAATCTCAAGGCCGACATCGGCGAGAAGGACAACCTCGCCGACAAGAACCCCAAGAAGGTGAAGGAACTGGCCGCCGTGTGGAACCAGATGAACGCCCAGATGATCGATCCCGCCTGGGGGCCCGGCAGCCGCGCGAAAGGGGCCGGCAAGGGGAAAGGCAAGGGAAAGGGCAAGAACACGAAGTAGAACGAGTTTCGTAACTCGTCCACTGGTGCGGCGGGTTTCGAACCCGCCGAAATGGCTTGGCAGAGCAGTCAACGCCATGACAAGTCACGCGTGCCGCAACTCCTGAAACGAGTTACGAAACTCGTTCTACGTCAGAGGTTCAAGCGTCTCTTGCCCTCACTCAAACTCCGTCTCCCGCTCAGCCGAAGAAAAGCAGATCACCATCTCCGCGTCCACACCATCCAGCGCCTTGGCGTTGTGCCACTGGCCGGCGGGAATGCAGAAGGTGTCGCCGGGCTCGACTATGAACGTTTCATCGCCCAGCGAGTGCTCCAGCCGGCCGGAGAGCAGATGCAGAATCTCATCGCAGTTCGGATGGCGGTGGCGTGGGTTGGTCTGGTCCGCCGGAATGATCACTCGGCCAAAGGTCATGGTGGTGGAGTTGCCCATCTTGCGCGAGGCCAGCCAGGTGAGCCTGCCCCAGGGCTGGTCAAGGAGTTCGCCATCGGAGAATTTGCGGAGCGGAGAAGCGGCCATGGCAGTCGAACGCCGGCATGCAGGGCAATCGCACAGCGACCTTGCATAAACGGCGGCCTTCGGCTGAAATGCGCGCATGATCAAAGCTGCCTGCCTCCTCGCCCTTGCCCTGCTTGCCACCCCCTTGCTTGCGGAAACGCCGGCCGCCCAGCCCAACACAGCCATCGTTCCCTCCGGGCGCCTGGAAAAGGACTTCTACGACTGGGACAAGCGCCACGCGGAAATCCTGGCGATCAAGGACAAGGTCCAGCCGGATCTGGTGTTTCTGGGCGATTCCATCACTCACCTCTGGGCTGGCGAACCCAATGAACCGAAGGGCAACCGAGGCGCTGATTCCATGAAGGACCTCTGCGCGGGCCGCCCCATGCTGAACTTGGGCTTTGGCTGGGACCGCACGCAGAACGTCCTGTACCGCATCGAGCACGGTGAGCTGGACGGCCTGAAGCCGCATTACATTGTCATACACATTGGGACAAACAACCTCGCCGGCACCAAGAACGCCCGTGAAAACACCCCGGCCGAAATTGCCGAAGCCATCCATCTGATCGTGGACAAGGTGCAGGCGAAGTGTCCCGGTGCCAAGATCGTGCTCATGGCGGTGTTCCCCCGTGGGGAGAAGCCCACGGACCCGAAGCGCGCGAAGATCGCTGCCATCAACAAGCTGCTCTCCGAGCCCGACAGCCGCCCCGGCATCACGTTCCTGGACATCACCAGCAAGCTGACGAATGCCGACGGCACCATCTCCAAGGATGTCATGGGCGATTACCTGCATCCCACCGGCAAAGGCTATGCCATCTGGGCTGCGGCCCTGAAACCAGTGCTGGTTCCTTGAGCCATGGCCGCGGTGTCTTATCAAGAGGTGCTGGAGGCGCTGCCGCGCGTGCATGCGGTGCTGCGCCCCACGCTGCTGCGCCGCTGGCCCGGGCTTTCGGAAGCGCTGGGCTGCGAGCTGTACCTGAAGCATGAGAACCACCAGCCCGTGGGTGCCTTCAAGGTGCGCGGCGGCGTGAACCTCGTTGGCACGCTGAGCGATGAGGAGCGCGCCTCGGGCATCATGGGTGTGTCCACCGGCAATCACGGCCAGTCACTGGCCTTCGCCGCCCGGCACTTCGGCGTGCGCTGCACCATCGTGGTGCCAGTGGGCAACAATCCGGACAAGAACCGCGCCATCCAGCAGCTCGGCGCGGAGCTGATCGAGCATGGCCGTGACTTTGATGAAGCACGCGAGTTCGTGTCCGAGCTGCAGCGCCAGCGCGGCGGTCGCTATGTTCATTCCGCCAATGAGCCCAAGCTCATCGCCGGCGTGGGCAGCCTGGCCTGGGAGGTGTTCGAAGACCTGCCCGATCCCGATGTGTTGCTGGTGCCCATCGGCCTGGGCAGCGGAGCCAGCGCCGCCTGCATCGTGGCCAAGCATCGCCGGCCGCAGACCCAGGTGATCGGTGTCCAGGCAGCGAATGCTTCCGCAGTGGTGCGCTCGTGGCGCAGCGGCCGCATGGAAAGCGATGCCAGCATCAGCACCTGGGCCGAGGGCCTGGCCACGCGCGTGCCCGCCGATCTCACCCTGGGCATCATGCGCGAGCTGATGGACGATGCCATCCTGGTGAGCGAGGAGGAGATGCTGCGCGCCGCGGGCTTGATCCTCAAGCACACGCACAACCTTGCCGAGGGGGCTGGCTCCGCAACGCTCGCCGCCGCCTTGCAGCAGCGCGAGCGATTTGCCGGCAAGAAGGTGGTGGCCGTGCTTTCGGGTGGGAATCTGGATCTTGCGCGCCTGCCTTCGATTTTGGCGGCGCTGCGAGGGATGTGAAAGCGGTTGTCTTAGAGCCCCATTGGGGCGGGACAACAGAGCGAAGGGCAAGGAGCGAAGCGACGCAGCCCTGGTACAGTTGGCAGGAGCACTTCAGCCCTGAAGGGGCGTGACAAGCTGGGGTGGGTGTGAAG
>FTCC01000914.1_pt1 | contig 34769 bp, 20 predicted proteins | sample 1639481 | NCBI WGS metagenome assembly FTCC01 (sample SAMEA3914864, study PRJEB12502) | metagenome | biome: forest; material: soil | place: USA | collected 2012-03-12 | depth 0.3 m | reverse complement strand
GTGAAAGGCAGCGCCCGCGTGGTTGATACCGACACCAATGCGGTGCTGGAGGTGACCTTCAAAGAGTGGTTCTCCGCGTTCATTCCCAAGGCGCCGCAGGGCAACTACTTTGTCATCTGGCTTGCCCCCGATTACTCGGCCGCCGCCGTCGGCACGCCAGACCGCAAGTACCTGTGGATCCTCTCGCGCAACCCCAGTATGTCCACCGGCAAGTACCTCACGATCGTGGACCATTGCAAAGAGCTGGGCTTCGACGTCGGCAAGCTGATCATTGAGGACCCCAAGAGCATCGGCGGTCGCTGAGGCTGGTGAGCCCATCGGTAGGTGTTCACCCACCATCCCGAGGCATGGGACGGGTCGAATGGAATGACGGTCTCAATCTGAGATCACCCTCAAACCATAAAAACAAACCATCATGAAAACCACGCTCCTCAGTCTCGCCTTCGCGGCGTTTGCGGCATTCGCAGTCCATGCCGAAACCACCACGACGTCCACCACCACGACGACGACCGGCAACGGCACCATCACTGAATACACCCCCGGCTCCACCTTCACGGTGAAGGAAGAAAGCGGCCCCGTGCATTATCGCTACGGCAAGAAAGTGGAGTACTACCACGGCGGCAAGGTGCTGTCCGAGGAGGATGTAAAGACCCGGGTGAAGGTCGGCGGCAAGGTGCACGTGCATTATGATCGCGATGGCGATGCCCGCGTGATCCATCGCATCGACGTGGACGATTGATCCACCCCTCCATCAGCATGGAACTCAGCAGGGCGGGGGAAGTTCCCCCGCCTTTTTGTTTCGCCGCTCTCAGTTTTTAGCCTGCTGAGCAAGAAGCCGCTTGCGCACTGTGATTGAAACCACCCCTGTCCACTGCATGACTGCATGCATCCGCTCAATCGTTCTGGCTTCGATTTGTTGGTCCGCCGCCGCGTTGTATTCACAGCCAGTGGCAAAGACGCCGGTCGAGATCGGCGGCGACCGGCAGCTTTTTCTCGATGACCAGCTCCTGGACATGGAGCAAAGCCGTGGCGTTTCGCTCACGCTCAACCCGCCGCAAAACATTCATCGCGTATTAAAGCCGGAGACGCCGTGGGAGGCGCTCGGCTTTATCTTCTACTGCAGCGTGGTCGAGGATGGCGGAGAGGCCAAGCTCTACTACGGCACGTACGATGCCGAGAAGAAACGCCACCTCTGCCTGGCCACCAGCGCTGACGGCCAGCACTGGCAGCGGCCCAACCTGGGGCTGCGGATGTTCCAGGGCGGCAAAAGCAACAATTTGATGACCTTCGATGCCATTGAGGCCAGCGTGTTCATCGATCCTCATGCGCCGCCGGAAAAGCGCTATCGCCTGCCGCTCACCCGCTACTGGCCGGACCCTGCCAAGGCTGGCATGTACATGGCGTCATCAGCTGATGGCATCCACTGGCAGATGGGTGAGCAGCGCCTGCTGCCCTTTATTCCCGACAGCCAGCCCTCCGCCCTGTGGGACGAGGATCTGCGGAACTATGTGATCTATCTCCGTGCCTGGGATCCCATCCGTACCATTGCGAGAGTGGCGGTGCCGGACCTGGAGGCCCCCTGGCCTTACGATGCCTCGGTGACGCCCTATGAAGTGTGGGGCAAGGGCAAGATTCCCACCTTGAGCCGCGAGCTGCCGCGCGTGATGGCCCCCGATGCGCAGGACCCCGAGAACCTGCAGCTCTACACCAGCGTCATCACCCGCTATCCTTATGCCCCCGGCTTGTACATTGCCTTTCCCGCCGCCTACCGCCTGTATCTGGGGCCGAACTGGGCGTCACGCGCGGTGAACACCAATGACGGCACCTTCGACATCCAGTTCGCCGCCAGCCGGGACGGCATTGCCTGGCACCGCTGGCGCCAGCCGTATGTGAGCGCCGGCCTGCATGAGGACCTGGAGTTGAAGCTCGTCAGCATGGGGCCGGGCTTTGTACGGCGCGGGCCCTGGCTGTATCAGTACTTTGTCGGGTGGACGGCCACCCACGGCCAGCCCGTCGTCTGGGACAAGGACCGCATGAAGCGCATCGAGGCCATGAACACCGATCTCGGCGGCATCTACTGCGCCGCCCAGCGTGTGGATGGCTTTGTCTCGATGGATGCGGGCAGCGATCCCGGCACGCTCATCACACGGCCCCTGATGTTCAAGGGCGGCCGCCTGCTTCTCAACATCCACACCGCCGGCATTGGCAGTGCGCGCGTGTCTCTGCTAGGGCCGGATGACATCCCCGTTCCCGGATTCTCGGATGCGGATTGTGATCCCATCTGTGCCGATGCGATTGACCACGAGGTGCGGTGGAAAAGCAATGCAAGCCTGGAAGCGCTTGCTGGCAAACCTGTGCGCCTGCAGTTCTCGCTGCAGAACGCCAAACTCTACGCACTTCAGTTTGCGCCGGTTGTGAAGTAGCCAGTGTCACCCATGCCCGCAGACCTCTTTGCCCCTGATCCTGCGGCGAATCTTCTGCCGTGCGATGGCATCGTGAACTACCATGGCCCCATCATGAAGGCGGCGGAAGCGGATCGCTGCTTTTCCAGGTTGCTCGATGATGTGCCTTGGCGGCAGGATGAACTGGTCATGTTCGGCCGCCGCATCACCACCGCGCGCAAGGTGGCCTGGTATGGCGACAGCGGCTTTGCCTACACCTACTCCGGCACCACCAAGGAGGCCCTGCCCTGGACCGATGAGCTGCTCCGCCTCAAATCCCTCGTGGAAGAAATCTCCGGCGGCAGCTTCAATTCCTGCCTGCTCAATTTGTATCACACCGGCGGCGAGGGCATGGCGTGGCACAGCGATGATGAAAGCACCCTGGTGCCGCAGGCCGCCATCGCTTCGGTGAGCCTCGGCGCGGAACGTCCCTTTGCCTTCAAGCACAAGTCCCGGCCCGAGCTTCGCGTTTCAATCAAGCTGCAGCACGGCAGCTTGCTGGTCATGAAAGGAGCCACCCAGGAGCAGTGGCTGCACAGCCTGCCCAAGTCTGCCCGCGTGGACCGGCCGCGCATCAACCTCACCTTCCGCAGCATGTTGCCGCAAGTAAAAAGTTAGATCGGCGCGGTCCCGATGCTCTCCACCCAAGCCTGGGCAAACAGGGCATGGGGAGTGTTTCCCCATCGCCGCAACACCTCTGCGTGCCGGGCCTGCCCGTCCGCTTCGAGCTGCGTCACCAGATGTTCGACGATGGGCGCCACGTCATCGTAGATCTCGTAGCTGGCCGTGGTTCGCACATCAATGAAACCGGCCTCGCGCAGCCAGCCGCCCAGCTTGCGCCCGGCAAGGACATCGCCTCCGTTGCGTGCCTGCAATTCCCGCCGTGCCTGGATTGCCGCTTCAATCTCGTGCGTGCATGGCTCCAGGATGAAGCCGCCCCAGTCCGGGCTGCGCAGTGCGGCAAAGCCGGTTGGCTTCAGCAGCCTCCTCACCTGTGCCAGCACCGCCAGCGGCTCCTTCAAGTGCTCGAACAAGGCGTGGGAGAACATCCCGTCGAAAGACGCGGCGGCGAGGGGCAGGGCATAGGCGTTCATCGCTTCCAGGAGCACCGGCAGCCCTTCCCAGGCCGCCTGCTCCCTGGCGTCTCCCCACTGCTCTCCGTGCTGGTCCACACCAATCACCACGCCTGCGGGCGCAACCTTGCGCGCAATGTCCAGCGTGATGGTGGCAGGGCCGCAGCCCAGGTCCAGAATCCGCTGCCCCGGCTTGAACAGGCGCGAGGCGAAGGCTCCATGTGATGCCAGCGTGCGCCGCTGCATGAAGCGGATGGCGCTTTCACCATGCCCTGGCGTGTACGTCTCCAGGCTCATTTGGTGGCAAAGTAGCAGGCAAACACACTGTTGCGATGCAGCACCTCGCAGGCGCTGAAGCCAGTCTTCCGGCACAGGTCCAGTTGGAAAGTCAGCGACCTCGGCGTGTCTTCCTTGTCAACATAGGCGAACACCTTCTCCCGATATTCCGGCCCACCCAGGGATTCCAGGTAGCTTCCGTAGCGCTCCCACATCATCGTCTGGACTTCTGGTGCGTCGAAGAACACCAGATCGGCCACATACAAGCGGCCGCCGGGTCGCAGCCACTGGTGCAGCTTCGCGAAGACGGAATGCCAGTCCTCATCATCCCGCAGGTGATGCAGCACAGCTCCGGCGAGGATGGCATCGAAGGAGCCTTCGGCAAAATCCAGCTCCCGCAGATCGGCTTGATAAGCGGTGATCTCCGTCACGCCCGCGGCGCGCAGCCGCTCTTCTGCGCGGTTCAGCATAGGCTGGCTCAGATCGATCAAATGGCAGGCCAGCGGCCGCACTTCCTGCAGCACGCGCAGCGTGAAGTTGCCGGCTCCGCAGCCCACGTCCAGCACCGGGCTTCCAGGTTTCAAATGGGTCGCGGCAGTACCGGCCACGAGGCTCTGAACCAGGGGTGAATCCATGGTCGCCTGCTGGCCGGTTTCAAGGCGGCTGAAGCGTTCCACATCGTGATCGAAGCGTTCGCGGATTTCCTCCAGCGTGGATTTCTCTAAAAGCGGGGTGGCGGTGCGGTGCAAAGCGGAAGTGCTCATGGCCCACCTGTATCACGTCGGCGCTCTTGCTGAATGACGATGAATGCATCACATTGATGCTGGAACTGCATGAATCGTGCCGCCATTCATGAGCTTGAATGCTTTGTCGCCGTGGCGGAGGAGTTGAACTTCTCCCGGGCGGCTGCGCGGCTGCACCTCAGCCAGCCGCCTTTGTCCCGTCAGATTCAATCGCTGGAGGAAAAGCTGGGCGTGCGGTTGTTGGAACGTAACACCCGCTCCGTGTCCCTCACTCCTGCCGGCGCGCTCTATTTGGAAGATGCCCGGCACGTTCTCACCCGGCTGGACAGCGCAGCGGACTCAGCCCGCCGCGCCGCCACCGGCCAGGTCTCGCGCCTGCGGCTTGCCTTCGTCGGTGCGCTCCTGGATGAAAGGCTGGTGGAAGTGCTCCAGCGCTTTCGCGACAGCCATCCCCAGTGCCAGATCCATCTTGTGGACCTGCCGCCCAGTGAACAGCTTGCCGCCCTGCGCTCGGGCAACGTGGACGGTGCCTTTATCGGTGCCGAGCCACGGCGCACAGGCCGGGATGTGGCCACTTTTGTCTGGAAGCACGAGCCGCTGCTCATTGCCCTGCCGGAGAATCATTCGCTCGCCGCACAGAAGTCGCTCACCTTCGCGCAGTTGCGCAATGAAGGGTGGGTCATGGTCTCGAGCGCCGCCGCACCGGCCTTTCGGCAGCAATTTGAATCCCTTTGCATGCGGGCCAAATTTCACCCCCGCGTTGTTCAGGAGTCCGACCGCGTGGCCGCGGTTCTCACCATGGTGGCCGCCGCCCAGGGCATCAGCCTCCTGCCCGCGGCCCTGTCTCATTTGATACCACGGGGCGTTGTTTTCCGGCCCGTCCGGGGCGGCCGGCTCTTTCTTGATCATGCCTTTGCCTGGAGCCCGAAGGCCCCCGCCTTCACCACTCAGGCCTTTCTCAGGCTCTTGCGCGCGGCGTCCAAAAACGGCTCTTGAACCGGCGCTTCGCAGCTGCACAACATCCCGTGAGTGTTCCCGCTCTCTCGTCTCGTTTTTCACCCATGCCCACCTCCTCCCTTCTCCGGATCGCCGTTGCCTCAGCCACCGCTTTTCTGTTCGCATCCGCTGCCCATGCTGAAGCTCCGCTGATGGCCTATGTGGGCACCTACAGCTCGCCGCTCCCAATTGTGCGGCCAGGGCAGGTTGATCTGCCTCCTGGCAACGGACGTGGCATCCACCTTTTTCAGGTGGACCGTGCTACCGGTGCCCTTTCGCCGGCGGGCATTTTTGAAATGCCGAACAGCCCCAGTTGCCTGGCCTTCAATGCCGCTGGCACCCGCCTCTATTCCACCAATGAAACGGACACCGTCGAAGGCACGGAGAATGGCTCCATCAGCTCTTTTGCCATTGACCGCTCCACCGGGAAGCTGACGCTGCTTAACAAAGTCAATTCAGGCGGTGCCGGCCCCACTTACATCAGCCTGCATCCCTCGGGAAAATGGGTGCTGGTGGCCAACTACTTCGGCGGCTGCGTGTCGGTGCTTCCCATCCTTGCCGATGGCAGCCTGGGCAAGGCCAGTGATGTGCAGCAGGACACCGGCACCGTTGGCCCGAAACGGGCGACCAATGCGCCTCCTGGAAGCTGCGCTTTCAGCGGCCATGACGTGCCTCATGCGCACATGATCGAGACCGATCCTTCTGGCCGCTTCGTTGTCTCCACCGACCTGGGACTCGACCAGATCCGTGTCTGGAAGTTTGATGCGGAGAAAGGCACCTTGGCGCTCAATGGCACCCCGATCTCGCTGCCGCCGGGGGATGGCCCGCGCCATTTCGCCTTCCATCCTAACGGCCGCTGGTTCTATTCGTTGCAAGAGGAAGGATCCACCGTGGCGCGCTTTGATTATGATGCGGCGAAAGGCTCTCTGGCGCGCGGTGACACCATCTCCAGCCTGCCGCCCGGGTTTGCGGGCAGCAACTTCTGCTCGGAGCTCATGATGTCCGCCGATGGCCGCTTCGTCTATGCGGGCAACCGCCTGCACGATGGCATCGCCTGGTTCACGGTGGGCAAGTCCGGCGACCTGGCCTTTTCCGGCGAAGAATGGACCCGCGGCGACTATCCGCGCAGCTTCAACTTCGATCCCACCGGCCGCTTCCTTTACTCCTGCAACCAGCGGGCGGACAACGTGGCCATCTTCAAGGTGGACTCGAAGACTGGCAACCTGGCTTTCACCGGCCAGATCACCCCTGTGGGCAATCCTTCAATCATTGTCTTTCTCGACCTGGGCAAGGGAAGCTGAAGCCGTGGCGGCACTGCGCACTTGAGTGAGCAGCCCCAGCAGCGCGGTCACAATGAACAGCACCAGCGGCCCCCACAGGATGGAATTCTGCACTGCGAATCCGCCTGCCGTGGGGCCGACGAGGCCGCCCACCGTGTAGCTCATCACCATCAGCGTGGTGGCGGTGAGCACCCTCATGCCGGTAAAGCGCTGGGCCATGCCGGTCATTGCCATGGTGTACAGGCATCCGCCTGCGGCCCCCCAAAGGAAGGCGATCACCCACAGCAGTTCTGGCACGGCGCGGCCCAGCGGCAAAGGCAGGCTGCTCGCGATCAGGATTCCCAGGGCACCGATGATGACCAGACGGGGGCCGCGCTTGTCTGCCAGCCTGCCGATGGGGTACTGGATGACAAAGGCACCCGCACCGATCACGCCCGCCAGGGCGATGGCTGCGTTCTCGGCCCATGAAAGGCCCAGGGCCGAAAGGGTGATAGCCGTGTGCGTGCTGTTTTCAAAGAAGCCGCCAATGAAGGCCAGCAGCGGCAGCTCCGGCGCCATGCGCAGCACTTCCAGCAGCCCGTCCGTAGCGCCGGTGTCATCCTCGTGCGCAACTTCCGCCTTTCGCCCGATCAGTGGCAGGCTGCTTGCCACGCTGGTGGCCGCCGCGAGGTAAAACATCGTCTGCGGTCCCAACGCCGACGCAACAAAAGGCCCCACGGCAAAGGCCGCGCCCATTCCCGTCTGGAACAGGCCCATCCATGCTCCCTTCTTGTCCTCCGGTGCAAAGGTGGCGAGCAGGCTGTCCGTCACTGGCCAGGTGAGCCCCGCGCCCATGCCGATGACCAGCGTTGCCAGCGCCCACACCCAGGGCACATGGGCCAGGGCCAGGCTGGCAAAGCCGCAGGCTGCCAGCAGCTTGCCCGCCTGATAGATCAGCACCGTGCCGTACCGTGCGGCCAGCCACGGTTGGAAGGGCGCCATGCACAGCACGCCTGCATACACCAGCGAGGTGATGATGCCCACCACGCCCTCGCTCAGCCCCTGCTCCTTCATCACCGTGATCTCCGCCGGCTGTGCTCCGGCAAAGCCCGCGATCGTCAGCAGCGTGGAGAGACAGAGCCAGAAAAGGGATTGCATCGCCACGCTTAGCCCATGCCGCCCTGGCGCGCAGCCTTTAATGCCCTGCGGCACGGGTTTCTTTTGCCACAGCCGCCGCTTGATGGCGATGCCCCTGGATCTCGTAACCCACCACGGTGACGGCTGGTGCGAACATCAGAATCACCAGGCACATCGCCATGCTGACGCCGGACATGGCGGCAAGTACCGCGATGGCGGCTACCAGCACGGTTCCGCTCAGCAGCCACACGTGCAGCAGGTCAAACCGCCGGGCCAGATAGTAGTATAGCGCATACACGCCGAGAAGAAAGACCCCCACGGGGATGGCCACGCTGTTGACCGTTGCGAAGGGGCTGATGAGCGCCTTGTGCTCGATCAGGCTGGCGGCCACATGCAATCCCGCCCCCGTTGCCACGATGGAGGCGACGATGAGCATGTGGCCGTAGCCCCAGACGAAGGAGCGGCCGCGGTGCGTGTGCAGGATGGGGCCCGAGGGCAGCATGTAATACACCCACCACATGCCGAAAGTAAGGCCGGTGCCGGCGATGCAGACCAGGGCCGCATCCAGGCTCCAGCCCTGCTTCTCCACCACCGCCGACAACGTCGCCACCGTGCCCACCACCTCCTCGCCCATGGCAATGATGGCAAAGAGGCTGTAGCGCTCGGCGATGTGATGGGCATGCCATGGCGTGCCGCCGCCCTTGCGTTCCGCGAGCAGGGGCCCGGCCATTTCCACCAGCACCAGAGCGGCGGTGAGGCCAAACGTCACACCCATCGGCAGATGCATGAAGAGCTGTGCCACCCAGCCGATCTGGGCGATGGAAATGGCTGCCGCATAGGTAAGGCAGATGTGGCGCCTGGCAGGATCTTGCTTGGCCGCGCGCAGCCATTGGAACACCATGGCGACGCGCATCACCACATACCCCAGCACCATGACCGAGTTGTCCAGGTGCTGCCCGTGCTCCAGGGAAAGGAACATGCGCGGCAGACCGATGGCCAGCACCAGCACACCTGCCATCTGCACCATCGTCACCAGCCGGAAGATCCAGTCATCGGTGTCATAGGCCGAGGCGAACCAGGAGAAATTGATCCAGGCCCAGCAGATGGCAAAACTGGCAAAGCCGAAACCAGTCAGGGCCGTGGCATAGCGGCCATCCGCCAGCACATCGGCGAACTGCGAAGAGGCGAGGCTGAAGCTTGTGGCAAAGGTCAGGTCGAACAGCAGCTCCAGCGGCGTGGAGACACGGTGCTCCTCATGCGGATCGCGTCCGCCCATCCGCCGGGCATGATGGTGCAGGGATTCGGAGCTAGGAGGTGCGGTGCTCATGGCGGAGGTGTTTATACCACAAGCCTGTTGATTCGTGCCTGAGAGTTTCCGAGGGCTGGAATGTTCCTGCGTCCTGGCGACAGAGCTTTGTGGGCAGCTCTGTGTGGAAGCGTGCGCAGCACCTTGGACTGCTGCAGCCTGCTGCTGCTTTGGGCCATGGCAGCCCTGCTGCCGGCACAGGCATCAATCTTCAGTCCAGGGCTCTTCCCCTCTACACGTTGCGCCACCCCGTCGTGCCGCAGCAGGCTGCGAGCACAAGGCGGCAGCAGGGCTGCACGCAGTCCAAGGTGCTTCGCACGCCTCCACACAAAGCCTCTGCCTACCCTCGCGCCCTGATCTCCGTGATCTGCTTGGTGGCGATGCCAATAGGCCGGTCCAGCGGCACGCCGGCGCAGCCAAGCAGCGTCGTGAGCAGGTCACCTTGATTGCCCTTGGTGTCGGGCAGAAAGCGCCCGGTGTTGATCGAGCCGCCGCCGCGCCCGGCAACGATGAAGGGAAGATTTTCCCGCGCATGCTTGTTGCCGTCTTCAAGGCCTGAGCCCCACATCATGATGCAGTTGTCCAGCAGGGTGCCGTCGCCTTCGCGCAGGCTGTGCATCTTCTTCACCATGTAGGCGAACTGGGCGATGTTGAAGGCGGTGATCTTCGCGACCTTGTCCACTTTGTCCGGCTGGTTGTTATGATGGGTCTGCGAGTGGTGCTCGTCCCTGAAGCCCAGTTCCGGATAAGACACGCCGTTGGGGGTGGAGCCGATGTAGGTGCTCACCCGCGTCGTGTCCGTCTGGAAGGCCAGCACGTTCAGGTCGCACATCACCTGCATGTACTCGCTGCGCTTTTCGCCCTCGGGAATCTTGATCTCAATCGGCGGCGAGTCGGAGGCTCTGCGTTTGCTGACACTTACCCCGGCCTTCTCCAGCGCAGCCTCTTTCTGCCGGTACTCGATGGCGGCGATGCGGCGCTCCAGCGAACGCACGCTGTCCAAGTACTCGTCCAGCTTGTGCTGATCCGTTTGCGGCAGCTTGCGCCGCAGGTCGCGGGCGCCGCCGATCACCAGGTCCAGCATGCTGCGGTCCAGCGCCTCGGACTGGGCGGATTCGCCCGGGATCAGGCCGGCGGTTCCTCCATCGGCCTTTTTGAACAAACGGTTGAGCACGTTGCGCGGACTGATCTCGGCCGGCACAGCCTGCGTGGGGGAGCGGTAGCTGCAGTGCGAGTAGTAGCCTTCGTTCAGCCCTTCCTGGTTCTCCTTGTGCGTCTGCGGCATGGTCGCCAGCTCCAGGGAGGGCAGCGAGGTGAAGCCGCCCACGTAGTTGGCGGCGATCTGGTCCGCAGAGATGGCGATGTTGATCTGGTTGCGCTTGTTCGAATCCGGCAGCGAAGCCGTCAGCCAGGTGGACAGCTCCAGCGCATGCGGCGCGCCGTTGAAGGGAGCAATCGGCACCCCCGAGATGCCCTTCATCATGAGGCACTGGCTGAGCACGGGCCGCAGGGATTCCAAGGCAGGCGGCGGCGCGGACAGGAAGCTCTGCGGGTCCGCCGGCCAGAACTGGTCCATGATCACCCCGTGTGGCATGTACATGAAGCCGATGCGTACCGGCGGCTTGTAGGCCTTCGCTTTGCCTTTGCCCGGCTCGGCCCAGCCCATGGTTTCCAGCAGCGGCAGCCCCAGCGAGGCACCGATCCCTCTCAGGCAGGTGCGACGATCAATGAGTGAGTTTTTTGTCATGGGACACGGAGGCGGTTTGTTCTTGGATCCGGCAGTGGGTGAAGGGGTAGCTGGTGATGATCTCGGTGATGAGTGTCTGCATCCGGAAGCCATCCTTGGTGAGGCTTTCCATCAGGTGGTCCAGCACGATCTCGTCGTAGCCTTCGAGCTGGCGGCACAGGGCATAGGCCAGCAGTTTTTCCGCCAGGTTGCGCGAAAGGTCCGTCGCCCGTGCGGCGATGATGGCCTTCAGTTCCTTGGGTGCGGAGAAGCGCTTGCCACCCGGCAGTTCGCCTGCCGCGTCGATGGCGCCGCCGGTGTCGTCCTGATCGCGCCAGCGGCCGATGGCATCGAAGTTCTCCAGGCCGAAGCCGATGGGATCCAGGATCTTGTGGCAGTTGGCGCACACCGGATTGGTTCGGTGCAGCTCCGTGCGCTGGCGCAGGGTCAGGTTCGCCACCTTTTTGTGGTCCTGCTTGTCCAGGGCTGGCACATTCGGCGGGGCAGGGGGCACTTCCTCCCCCAGCACCTGCTCCAGCACCCACACACCGCGCTTTACCGGACTGGTGCGATTAGGGAACGAAGTCGTCGCCAGGATGCCCGGCATGCCCAGGATGCCTCCACGGTTGCGGTCCGTGAGCTGTACCCTGCGCATCTCCGGCCCGCTGACGGTCTTTTCCATCCCGTAGAGGGTGGCGAGCGTGCCGTTCAGGAAGGTGTAATCACAGTCCACAAAGCTCACCACGCTGCGGTTCTCACGCACGATGCTGTCAAAGAACAAGCGCGCCTCGTCATACATCGCGGCACGCATCTCCTTGGTCATCTGTGGGAACTTGGCCGTGTCGAAGGTCTTGCTTTCCAGGCTGCCCAGACCGAGCCACTGCGCGCCGAAGCCGTCAAACAACGCCCGGGAACGGTGATCCAGCAGCAGGCGTTTCACTTGCCCCTTCAGCACTGCGGGCTCGTGGAGCTGCCCGCGGTCCGCCAGGGCCGATAGCTCCGCATCAGGCATCGTCGCCCACAGCAGGTAGGACAGGCGCGAGGCGAGCTGGTGATCATCCAGTTCCACAACGTCGGTGCCCGGGGTGGGTTCTTTGGCGGGCGTGATGAACAGGAACTGCGGCGAAACCAGCACTGCCTTGAGCATCAGGCGCAGCGCGGCCGGGTGGTCCAGCTTGTTCTTCCGTGCCAGGTCGTACACTGCCAGCAGCACATCCACCTCCGCATTCGAAGGAGGCCTGCGATAGGCGCTACGTGCAAGCGACTGTGCGACATTCCTGGCCGCCGCCCGGGCATCGGCTCCGGTGGGTGGTGGTTCGCCAAACAGGCGCTTTTGTGTCTCTTTGGATGCTTTGTTGACGCGGTCCAGCACCTCGCCGGCAATCTCCAGGTACTGCTCCAGTTGCAGCGGCGACAGCGTGTTCAGGTAGCCTTCGCCGGACACCTCATCCGGCAGCGCGTGCGCCACTGAGGGATCCACGCCCAGGAGGTCATGCAACGTATTGCCATACTCCACCTTCGTTAAACGGCGGATGACAAAAGGCCCCGGGTCCTTTGGGCTGAGGAACTTGACGTTGGCCACCCAGTCCATGAACATCCGCCGCTCCGCATCCGTCGGCTGGCTGTCCGCATCGTCTGGCGGCATGTCGTGCGTCTTCACGTTGGTCAGCGACTGCTTCCAAAGCTTGCTGAAGGCTGCATCGCCTGGGTTCTTGAAGACGGATTGAAACGTCACCCCCGCCTTACGTTTCTTGTTCCCGTGGCAGTCCATGCAGTACGTCTTCACGAACGGCGCCACGTGGTCCCGGAACGTCTTCTGCGTGCTGGCTTGAACGGCGGCAAAATCTTCCTCGGCGCGACAAGGCAGTGCGAGGGCAAGCGCAAATCCGCAGAGGCACACGACCGCCATGCCGCGGCGAAGGAGTCCGGAAACTGTCATTTTGATCTTCAGAGGGGGGCGGAACGTAACGGACGATCCGCCGGCGCTCTATCGGACTCAAAATGACTGCTCTGGACGGGCAATGAAGCCCCCAAAGTACGTGCCGCTCTCAGTTGAAGACCGGCTTCACCCCCTGCTTTTGCAAAGACGAGATAAAAGCGTTCAACAGCGCTGCCTGTGCTTGCGGGCCGCCGTCGTTCGAAAGAAACACCAGCGTGGGGGCATCGTGGTTCTCAACGACTTCCATCTCGGCGTGATGACCTTCCTTGTCGGTGAAGGTGGTCTTCCCTCGGCTGATCGCACCGGCATTCCCGGTATGGCTCGACCAGCTGCTGGCGGCTTCTTGGAAGGAGGCATCCGAGGAGCGGCCATCTTTATCTGCCGTCCAGTTTCCCAGCGCCTTGTGAGCATCGTGGCGTGCCGCGGCCACCATTCCGTCGGAGGCAGTGGTGGTCAGCGCACCCACGCCATAGACCCGGAAGGTGGGCTGGCTTTTCGAATAGGTGGCGAAGGCTGTCGCCGCAACCGCCGTCAAGCTGACAACGAGAATGACTTTACTGAAACGCGTTTTCATGGGTGTGGAGGGTGGTGTTCCTAATGAACGACATTCACAGCGCGAGCGTGATTGTCTATGTTTTCACTGGGCGAGGCAAGGCTTCTTCCTCCCCAGGCGCGGTTGCTGAGGCTGTCGCAAGCGCAGCCCGAGGTCTGGCCACTTGTGAATTGCCTTATCTTTTATCAGTCCAGCGGGAAGCAGATCTTCCTAGGCGCGACGGGAGGGTGTGTTATATTTTCCATCATTTCTTGATGCCAGCCTGTGAAAATCAGCCCCTCCTTGTCTTGAACGCCAGCGAGCAGCCGATTCTTGAAGCGGTGGAGGCGGGAGTTCAGGCAGGCGGCGATGAAGGGACGGGTGCCGCTACGGTCGTCGCGGTGTCGTCCTGGCAGCGGCTGCGTGGTCGCTTGGCTCCCAGCACCTTGCTTCACGCGATGGTGCACGGGGTCATGACGGTGGCCGGGCTTACCTTGCTGGCGAAGGCGGTGTCGTTTTTCAAGGATGCGGACGTGGCGCGGCGTTTTGGCATCTCGGATGGGCTGGATGCGTTTGGCCTGGCATTTGGCGTGCATGCGTTTGCCTCTGGCATGCTGGGTGGCGGCATTCCCAGCACCTTTCTTCCCGCTTACGCACGGCTTCAGCACGAGCATGGCCCGCTGCGGGCGGAGCGCCTGGCGCTTCAATCCGCCGTCAGCCACGGTTTCACGCTGCTGATCGCGGGGGTGGCGATCTATGTCTGCGGCCCTGGGCTGGTGGAGTTCCTGGGCCACGGGTTTCCGGAGCCAAAGCAGGCGCTGGCGCTGGGGCTGATGCGCGGCCTGCTGCCGTTCCTTTTTTGCTACGGCATGACCATGCACCTCTCCATGTGGCTGCGGGGGAACAAGCGGTTTGCCTGGGCGGCGGCCACGCCGGTGCTGACGCCGGCGGCGATTCTCGTGGCCATGGCAATGGCGGGCAGGGGTGTCTCGGTCGGTACCCTGGTGTGGGGCACCAACATGGGCGGCCTGCTGCATCTGCTGGCGCTGGTCCTGGTGCTGGCGCGCCTGCTGCCACGTGAGCCGGGGTGGCTGGCGGGCTGCGGCCGTGTGGTGGAACCGGGCAACCGCGAGGTGGTGATCCACGCGCTGCCATCGGTGATTTCCGGGCTGGTGCTGGGCGGCGCGCCGATCGTGGACCAGGCCATGGCGGCCAGGCTTGCCTCGGGCAGCGTGAGCGTGCTCAATTACTCGGACAAGGTGTGCGGCATTGTGCTTGCGCTCACGGCCAGTGCGGTGGCGGAGGCCCTGGTGCCCTTCTTTGCGGAGGTGGTGGCGCGGCGCAACTGGCCGGCCCTGAAGCGCCAGCTCGTGCACACCATCGGCCTCATCCTTGTCGTGGCCCTGCCGATGGTGGCGCTGCTGTGCTGGCAGGCGCCGCTGATTGTGAGGCTGCTGTTCCAGCGCGCCAGCTTCGGCGCCGATGACACGCAGCGGGTGGCTGAGGTGCTGCGCTGCGCCTGCCTGCAAATCCCGTTTTATATCGCCAGCCTGCTCATGTCGCGGGTGGTCATCGCCTTGCAGGGAAGCTGGTTCACCCTGGCTACGGCGGTGATCTCGCTGACGGGCAACATCGTCTTCAACCTCATCCTCATGCGTTGGTATGGGGTGGCTGGCATCGCTCTCTCCACCGCGCTGGTGTATGCCCTGTCCACGCTGATGCTTACCCTCTACCTGCGGCACGCCATCGCCAGGCATGCCCGCGAGGATTGGTGATCGGGACATTGTTCCCAGGGCCATTGACTCTGATTTCGGGGCTCCAACGGTCGGGAATTCGTCCGGGAGAGTCTCATTTTTTGTAATTTTACGACTATTGAGAGCAGTAATTACAGTTTTTCAAAAAGTGAGTGGACAATACTGATAAAAATGGCGATAGTGATAAAATAGAGCTTCAGCCATATTTTACTTCATGAACACTGAAATCCATACTGATTTCGCACCCGAAATCCGAGAAATCCTGTCCCAGCATGGCCGTCTGAGCGCCCAAGACCTCGGCACGGGCGATGACCTGTACAATGCCGGGCTCACTTCCCTGGCCACGGTGGCGGTGATGCTGGCGCTGGAGGACAAGTTCAATGTCGAGTTCCCCGACACGATGATCGGGCGCCGCACCTTCAAGAGCATCGACTCCATTGCTGAGGCGATCACCAAGCTCGCCGCCTAGCCGTTGCCATCAGCGGCCGGGGCATTCGATTCCGGCCTCTCTTATTATTCCCTGCCAGGGTCTTCCCCAGCCGCCTCCCCATGGATTTTGACCAGCTTTTGCGTGACGTGCATCTCATCGGCAGGACCGTGCTTCGGGCCCATGCCGGGGAGGTTGACAAGGTGGCAAGATTCCCTGCCGAATCGATCGCCGCCCTGAAGGAGGCCCGGCTTCTCAGTGCTTACGTGCCCGAGGCGTATGGCGGCATGGGCTTGTCCCTGGTGCAGATTTCGAAAATCTGCGAGGCCCTGGGCCAGTACTGCGGCTCCTCGGCCATGATCTATGCGATGCACAAGATCCAGGTCGCCTGCCTGGTGCACCACGCCCAGCAGTCCGAGTACTTCCAGGACTACCTGCGGCAGCTCGTCGCCGAGCAGCGCCTGATGGCCTCCGCCACCACGGAGGTGGGCACGGGCGGGGATCTTCGTTCCAGCATCTGCGCCGTGGAAACCGAAGGCGGCACGTTCACCCTGACCAAGAAGGCGCCGGTGATTTCTTATGGAGAAGCAGCGGATGAGATTTTGGTCACCTGCCGCCAGTCGCCGGAAGCCGCAGCCAATGAACAAGTCCATGTGCTGGTGCGAAAGGGCGAGTACACCGCCACGCCCCTCTCCACCTGGGACACGATGGGATTTCGCGGCACCTGCAGCTCGGGCTTTGAACTGACCGCGCACGGCGATGCCAGGCAAATCCTGCCGCAGCCCTTCAACGAGATCCTGGGGCAGACGATGCATCCTTACTCCCACATTGTGTGGGGATCGCTGTGGTCGGGCATTGCGATGGATGCGGTGAACCAGGCGCGGGCCTTTGTGCGTACCGAGGCACGCAAGACCCCGGGTGAAACACCGATTTCCGCCGTGCGGCTGGCGGAGACCGACCAGGTGCTCCAGGGAATGCGGCACAATGTGGCCGCCCTGGCGCGTGAATACGACGGGCTGCTGGCCCAGAGCCGGCCTGAAGCCTTCGAGGAGTTTGGCTTCGCCATCCGCACCAACAACTTGAAGCTCTCGTGCTCGCAGCAGCTGGTGGACATCGTGGGCCGGGCCATGCTGATCTGCGGCATCTCCGGCTACCGCAACGATTCCAAATTCAGCGTGGCCCGCCATCTGCGCGATGCCTATGGCGCGGCGCTGATGGTCAACAACGACCGCATTTTGAAACTCAACGCCACCATGCTGATGGTGCACAGGGAAGGTTGAACTATGATCTGCAACTCCACCGCCACACTGCCGCTCAACGCCGCCTACCAGGCGTTTCTTGATGAACTGACCACCGCCGGGCTGCTGGTCCCGCTGGGCGTGCGGGGTGTGTATGGATATGGAGGGGTGTTTGATGAAGTGCTGCAAAGCTTTGACCGCCTCGTCACCCGCCGCGCCGCGCCGTTTCAGGCGGAGGTGATGCGCCTGCCCGGCGTGCTGAGCCGCGAGCATTACTTGAAGACCAGCCACCTGGAAAATTTCCCGGACCTGATGGGCTCCGTGCACAGCTTCATGGGCCGCGACCGCGAGCATGTGGCGATGCTTGGCAGGCGCGAAGCAGGTGAAGACTGGACACAGAGCCTTGCCCCCAGCGAGCTGATGCTGTCGCCCGCCTGCTGCTACCCGCTGTACCCCACGGTCACCGGCACCTTGTCCAGCCAGGGCAAGACGGTGGACCTGCTGTCCCAGGTGTTCCGCCATGAGCCGTCCATTGATCCCTGCCGCATGCAGGTGTTCCGCCAGCGCGAACTGGTCAGGATCGGCACGGCGGAGCAGGCGATGGAGCACCGCCAAAGATGCCTGGAGCTGGGCAAGGATGTCTTGAACGAGGTGGGGTTGGAGGTCGACATCGTGCTGGCCAATGATCCCTTCTTTGGCCGTGGCAGCCGGGTGATGGCGGCCAGCCAGAAGGAGCAGGACCTGAAGCACGAGCTGGTGATCGCGGTGGCCACGGCGGAAAAGCCCACGGCCATCTCATCCACGAACTGCCACATGGACTACTTTGGCAAGGCGTTCGACATCCAGACGCCGGACGGGCAGCCCGCGCATTCCTCGTGCATCGGCTTTGGCCTCGAGCGGATCACGCTGGCGCTGTTCAAGCACCACGGCCTGGACCCGGACCGCTGGCCGCATGACGTGAAGAAGGCTTTGGAATCATGATCCAGCGGCTGCCAGCACCCGATCCACACACTTATCAGCGCCACCGCCTGCATGTGCAGGAGCGCGACTGGGCGGAGACGAACTGCTATGTGGATGTGTGGATTGAACTGCTCCATGCCTGGGGCTTCGAACCGGTGGCCGCGCTGCCGTTCACGCTGGGCATCGACTTTGAAGGCGATCAATGGACCTTTTTCAAATTCCCCCTCGCGGATCTTTTCGAGCTCTACTCGCTCGATGTGCAGGAGCTGGCCATCTGGCGGCCGCTGACCTCCCATATTGAGGAGCAGCTGGCGCTCGGCCGCCCGCTGCTGGTGGAGCTGGACTCCTTCCACCTGCCGGACACCAAGGGCAGCGCCTATCAGCTGGAGCATGTCAAGACCACGGTCGCCATTGTGGAAATGGATCTGCCTAACATGCACATGGGTTATTTCCACGGCCAGGGGTACTATCACCTGGAGGGCGACGACTTCGCCGGAGTCTTCCATCTGCGTGGTGAAAAGAATCCGGACATCCTGCCGCCCTACTGCGAAATCGTCAAACAGCGGGCCGCCGCCCCACCACAGGGTGCGGAGCTGTTGGCCGCATCTCTGGGCCTGCTGGCGCGGCATCTGGAACGGCTGCCGGCAGTGAATCCCTTCGTGGCCTTTCGCTCCCGCTTTGAGGCGGACTTGCAGTGGCTGGCTCACGAGCCGCTGGCCACGTTTCATCAGTACTCGTTCGCCACGCTGCGGCAATTTGGCGCGTGTTATGAAGTGGCCGCCGTTTATCTGCGCTGGCTGTGCGAGCAGGGCGTTGACGGGCTGGACAAGCCCGCCGAGTCCTTGCAGTGGCTGGCTGGCAGCGCCAAGGCGATGCAGTTTCAACTGGCGCGCTCGATGGCCCGCAAGAAACCCATCGACCTCCAGCCCATCGACCAGATGGCAGAGCACTGGAGCAGCGCCATGGAAGCATTGAAACTCAGATTCCTCTCCTGAACGGCCATGAAGGAAACCGGCACGCCGATTGAAGCCAGCGAAGCGGCCGCCGCCGCCCTGGCTTCCTGCGGCCCGTGGTCTTGGGCCTGCTGCGCCCAAGCTCCCGGCGTCATCACCGGGCCTGCTCAACTGGAAGGACTGAACGCTGGCTGGTTTGCCGCTGAGGTCCCTGGCACCGTGGCCTCCGCGTTGCGCGCGAGAGGCGAATGGGATGACCAGCATCCGTCGGATATCGACGGCAGGGACTGGTGGTATCGCACCACCTTTCCAGCGCCCCCAAGGCTGGGGAATGAGCCCTGCCATCTCTGTTTCGACGGGCTTGCGACCCTTTCTGAAGTGTGGCTGAACGGCGACCTGGTGCTGAGCACTGACAACATGTTCCGCAGTTATCGTGTGGATGTGGCCGCACTTCTTCGTCATGAAAACGAGCTGGTCATCGGCTTCCGCTCAATCACGGCGGACTTGAAAAAGTGGCGTCCACGTCCGCGCTGGAAAACCAGCCTCGTAAGCAGCCAGCAACTGCGCTGGCTGCGTACCAGCCTGCTGGGCAGGATTCCCGGCTGGTCGCCGCCCGTGCCAGCGGCGGGTCCTTGGCGCGAGGTGCGTTTGGAACATGGCCCCGTGTTGCTGAGCGACCTTCAGCGCACGGCCGCGCTTGTTGGTGACGAGGGCGTTGTCACCCTCCGTGCTCGCGTTGACACGGCGCGGGAAATCACCTCCGCCCGCCTCCATGCCGGCGGCCATGAGGCGGCTCTTGAATGGCGGGAAGAGGACGGCCATCTCGTGCTGCACGGTGAACTGCGCATTCAAAACCCGGAGCTGTGGTGGCCGCACACGCACGGCCCGCAGCCGTTGCTTGATTGCAGCGGCGTCATTGAATCGGCCTGCGGGCGGCATGAGTTCTCCGCCGGCCGCATTGGCTTCCGGTGCATCGAGCTTTGCAGCGAGCCGGGATTCGCGGTGCAAGTCAATGGTGAACGGATTTACTGCCGGGGCGCATGCTGGACCACAGGCGATATTTTCACCCTAACAGGCACAAGCGATTCTTTGCGGCATGATCTGCTGCTGGCGCGCGATGCCGGCATGAACATGCTGCGCATCGGCGGCACGATGGTTTACGAGAGCGATGCTTTTTACCATCTCTGCGATGAGCTGGGCATCCTGGTGTGGCAGGACTTCATGTTCGCCAACATGGACTATCCGGCCGATGACCCGGCCTTCGCGCAAAACATTGCCACGGAGGCGCGGCAGCAGCTTGACCGCCTGGCGCGGCATGCGTGCGTGGCGGTGTATTGCGGCGGCAGCGAGATCGAGCAGCAGGCGGCCATGCTGGGCATGCCCAGTGAACTTTGGCGGAACCGCTGGTTTGGCGAGGAGCTGCCCGCGCTGTGCGCGGAGCGGCACCCCGGCACGGGCTATGTGCCCTCCACGCCCAGCGGTGGCGTGCTGCCGTTTCACACCAGCACGGGAGTGACCCATTACTACGGCATTGGTGCCTACCTGCGGTCCATGCGTGAACTCCGCCAGGCCGATGTTAAATTCACCTCCGAGTGCCTTGGGTTTGCCAATGTCCCTGAGCCCGAAACGATCGACGCGATCATGGGCGGCCTGATGCCTGCCGCCCATCATCCCCGGTGGAAGCAACGGGTGCCGCGCGACACCGGCGCCGGCTGGGATTTCGAAGATGTCCGCGATCATTACCTGCGGGAGCTCTTCAGCGTTGATCCGGTGAAGCTGAGGTCTTTTGACATGCCGCGGTACCTGGAGCTCAGCCGCGTGGCGTCAGGCGAAATGATGGCGCGCACCTTTGCCGAGTGGCGCGGCGGCCACAGCCGCAACGCCGGGGCGCTGGTGTGGTTCTTCAAGGATTTGTGGCCCGCCTCAGGCTGGGGAATTGTGGACAGCGGCGGCATCCCCAAGGCCGCGTATTATCAGCTCCGGCGGATGTGGCGCACCCGCCAACTAACCTTGACTGACGAGGGGCTCGACGGCCTGCATCTGCATTTGGTGAACGAAACGGACGGGCCGGTGGAAGGCGTTGTCGAAATTCAGCTTCTGCGTGAGCCGCACAGCATCAGCTTCCGTCACGAGGCGACGGTGACGGTGGCCGCGCGGTCTTTGGAGACTCGGAGCGTCGATGAGATCCTCGGTTCATTTCACGATGTCAATTATGCCTACCGCTTTGGTCCGCAGTCCCATCATGTGGTGATCGCGACCTGGTTCGACTCACGGCATGAGGTGATCAGCGAAGACTTCTATCTCACGCGGTCGCGGGACCCGGAAGCCTTGCATCTGCCGGCGGAAACGTTGCAATGCCATGCGGAAGCCCTTGGTGACGGCCATTGCCGCGTGACCTTGCAGAGCGACCGCTTCCTGCACGGCGTGCGGTTGTCCGCCCCGGGCTTCCTGCCCGATGACAACTACTTTCATCTGCCGCCGGCAAGGTCAAAGACGGTGACCTTTGCGCCTCTATCCAACGCCGGGCGAAGGACGTTGAAGGCATCCATTGAGGCGTTGAACCTGGTCGGCGAACTCACCCTGGAAGCGAAGGAGCCCCACTGACATGATGCCGCCCGCCTGCCTCATCGACAACGAAGCTCCTCCCAGCCGGATTGCGGCCGGGCCGCCTGTCGGGGGCCAGGTGGAGCGTACCGCTTTTTATCTTCAGAGCGAGGGGCGGCCCTTGTTTGCCTGGCTGCACCAGGTTCCTGGCGGGACCATGGGCCATGGGGTGCTGATCTGCCCGCCCCTGGGCCACGAGCACGTGCATTTGCACCGCTCCCTGCGTCATCTCGGCGACATGCTGGCGGTCCAAGGCTTCACCGTGCTGCGGCTCGACTATCACGGCACGGGCGATTCCGACGGCACCGACCTGGATGCTCATCGCTGCGCCACCTGGCAGGCTAACATACGTGATGCGGCGGACTGGCTGAAGGAAGAAGGCGGCTGCCGCGAGGTCAGCCTCATCGGTTTGCGCATGGGCGCCACGCTCGCCATGCTTCACGCTTGTCATCATGACGTTGCCAGCCTGGTGCTGTGGGCTCCGGTGGTGAAGGGCAGGCGTTATGTGCGTGAATTGAAGGCCCTCAGCCAGACCGCGCGGCATGCCGCTGAAGCGGGTTCACCTTCCATTGAGGCAGTGGGCTTTGTGTTCACTCAAGAGACGGCCCAGGACCTTTCGGCGCTGGATCTTCTGGCGCTGAATCCACGGTTCCAAAATGGGTTGATCGTCCAAAGCGACCAGGGGGCGAATGATACCCTGCTGCTCGATCACCTCGCGAAGCAGGAGGGGGGGCGGATCGAACAGTTGATGCTCCCAGGCTATGAAGAAATGATGGCCGAGCCGCACGAAACCGCGGTTCCCCATTCGGCGCTCCTCCGCATCACCCAATGGCTGCGCTCAAAAACGACCGCGCCGGAGGCCTGGGAGTATCAGGGAGCCACCCCGGTGCCCGACTTCCCGGCATCCATGCTCACCAACGGACAGGCACCCGTCCGCGAAAGCATTCATTGCATCAGCGCTGCCCCGGCTCTGTTTGGGATTGTCACCGAGCCCACCGAATCCTCGGCCTCCTTGCCTTGGATCGTCATTCTGAATGCGGGCGCGGCCTATCGCGTGGGCCCCGGCCGTTTGCATGTGCAACTGGCGCGGCAGCTCGCCGTTCTTGGCTACCCTTGCCTGCGCATGGATATCAGCGGGCTGGGGGATAGCGTGGCCGGGAGCGGCCAGGTGGAAAATGACACTTACGCGGCGACTGCCTTTCGAGACATCGCCATTGCCTGCGATTACCTGCAATCCTTGCAGTCCGGCCGGCCCATCGTGTTGATGGGCCTGTGCTCCGGCGCTTATGCCGCCTTTCAATCCGCCGCCCAGCTGCCCCATCCCGCGTTGGTCGAAAGCATCCTGATCAATCCGCTGACTTTTTTCTGGCGGGAAGGCATGTCGATTCAGTCGTCACCGGATGAGCACCTGCACGCCTTGAACTACTACCGGAACATCCTTTTCGACCTGGACAACTGGCGCAAATTGTTCTCGGGAAAAACGAACGCGGGGATCAGCGGAGCCCTCCGGCGCTTTATCCGCAGGATGGTGCCGCGTCCCGTCCCAAAGGCCGCTCCGGCAGCGCAAAGCCCGGCTTCCACCACGCCATACGAATACTCTCATCCGGCAAAGGAAGACCTGTCCGCAGACCTGGACCGCGTCGTGGCTGCCGGCCGCAGCCTGGCCATGTTCATCTCCGAAGACGATCCCGGGCTCTTCTTGTTGAAGTACAAGGCCAGGCGCAAATCCGGGCAGCTGCTACGCTCCGGCCGTCTGAGGTGCTTCGCCATCCAGAAGGCGGACCACACGTTTTCGACCGAAGCCGCGCGCCAGGCCTTGAGCCGTTCTCTAACAAGTTATCTGGGCCAGCGTTTTGATTCGCCCAGCAGCGAAACTTGACCGGGCAAGGGCCTACGTGAGCAAGCTGCTGCATGGCATGTTTAAAACGCCGCTTGCACTGGTGGTGTGCATTTGAATACTGGATTTGCGGGAGGTGGTGGACTACCCCGCTGGCACCGTCACCTTCCCGGCTTCGGCCTTGCTGGTGAGCGCCATGAATCCGTGCCAGTAGGGGTCCAAACGGGAGCGATATCAAACACGAATATCCTTCATGCGGACTATGGACCTTTTTGTTTGCAGTTGCTCGATCAACCCGCCCACAAGTTGCGGTCGAGCGTACGATAGTTCACCGCTTCAAAGAGACAGTCAGCCTCGATTTGATCTTGACCTTTCAAGTCAGCGAGCGTGCGGGCCACCTTCAAAATCCGATCGTGAGCGCGGGCCGAAAAGTTCATCGCTCCCATGGTGTGATCCATGATCGCAGAGCCCTCCGCGTCGAGGCAGCAGTGTTTCTTGATGAGTCGCGGGGTCATGGCGCTGTTTGTGCGGATGCCCTTCAGCCCGATGAAGCGTTCCGTCTGCACAGCCCGCGCCTGCTCAACTCTAGCGCGAATGGCAGCCGAGGACTCGCCCGGTTCAGCGTTTGCAATATCCTTGTACTCCACTGATGGCACATCCACATGCAGATCGATTCGATCGAGCAACGGTCCACTAATACGCTGGCGGTAACGTTGAACCATTGTTGAAGTACATCGACAAGCCCTCCTTAAATCTCCGTAATAACCGCAATTGCAAGGATTCATAGCTCCAATGAGGAGAGCTGATGCTGGAAAAGTGACCGTCCCCGCTGCGCGGGCAATCGTGACTTTGCCGTCTTCCAGCGGCTGCCGTAGAACCTCCAGCGTACTCCGGCGGAATTCGGGCAATTCGTCAAGAAATAGCACCCCATTATGCGCCAAAGAAATCTCGCCTGGTCCGGGATTACCACCCCCGCCTAACAGACCAGCATCACTGACGGTGTGGTGGGGCGAGCGGAACGGACGGGTCGCGATGAACGCCCTGGATTCATCGAGAAGTCCCGCTACGCTGTGGATCTTGGTGGTTTCGATGGCCTCGTCCTCGGTCATTTTGGGCATGATCGTGGCAATGCGTTTGGCAATCATGGACTTGCCCGTTCCCGGTGGCCCCACCATAAGGATATTGTGGCCTCCAGCGACAGCCACTTCGACGGCCCGCTTTGCGTACCCTTGCCCTTTTACGTCGGCGAAATCGATGTCATACGGAGCCGCCGCTGCGAAGAATTCTGCAGCGCGGCAGGGTTCGGGAGCGATGTCAACGTTGCCCGCGAGGTAGTCCACCACCTCCCGCAGATTTTGCACGCCGATGATGTCGATGCCTGCCACGACGCTGGCCTCGATGGCCGCCTTCTTTGGAACCAGGAGGCGCTTGCGACCTTTTCGCCTGGCTTCCAATGCGACGGCGAGCAGGCCGCGTACGGGACGCAGTTCGCCATTCAGGGCCAGTTCGCCGATCATCGCGGTTTCCGCCATGGCGGTGACGGGGATCTTTGCCCGATGTGCGACCAGCGAAACGGCGATGGGCAGATCAAAGCCTGGGCCTTCCTTTTTAAGATCAGCCGGGGCGAGGTTTACGGTGGTCACTCCGTCGTTCATCCTGAATCCGCTGGAGGTGATGGCCGCCGTGACCCGCTCCCTGCTTTCCTTCACCGAGGCATCCGGCAGCCCGACAATGAAGATCTTCGGGTTTCCGCCGCCATCATGGGATTCGATTTCCACTTCCACGGCGTTGACGCCAACGAGAGTGGCTGAATACGTTCTGGCGATCATGCGATGCTCCAGTATTCAAATGCACACCGCCAGTGCAAGTATCGTTTTGAGCAAGGCAGAAGCTCTTTAAAGGCCCGCAATGGCGGAGATATTGCGTCATTGACCCTGGGAATATTTCGGAAGCATGAAGTAGCCAAAGTTTCTCAACGAATGATCGACTCCGGCGGTGCGGCTTGATAAAACGCTACTTCTTTCCAAGTCTTTTTAGCCATGCGCGTCATCTCCAGCCGGATTCCAGGCCCCGCATTTCACCATCCTAGTTTTGCTTATTCTGTACTGGCGGCACTGCTTCTGCTGCTGGTGCCATCGATGGCTTCGGCAATCGGCACCTGGACGGCCCTGGCGCATACGGCGCCCAGTTCGGTGGGCTTGATGATGCTGCTGCCAGACGGCACCGTGATCGCCCAGAACAATGGTGGCAACGCGTGGTACCGGCTCACTCCGGACAGCGCCGGGCATTACATCAACGGCACCTGGACGACCCTGCAGCCGATGCATGACACGCGGCTGTATGGCGGCAGCCAGGTGCTGAAGGACGGGCGCGTGTTTTTCGCCGGCGGGGAGTATGGCAGCGGCCATATCAACGGCGAAGTGTACGATCCGCTGACCAACCGTTGGAAGATGACGCCGTTTACGGGGCACACGTTCAGCGATTCGAATTCGGAGATCCTGCCCGACGGCCGCGTGCTCATCGCCTTGGTGGAAGGCTCGCTGAAAGGTACTCTGATCTACGATCCCGTGGCCAACACGTGGACGAACGGCCCGACGACCAACGGCATTCACAATGAGTCCGCCTGGGTGAAGCTGCCGGATGACAGCATCCTTTTGGTGGACCGGCTGTCGACGAATTCCGAGCGCTACATCCCGGCCCTCAACAGCTGGATCACTGATGCGACGGTGCCGGTTTCGCTGTACGATCCGTATGGCGATGAGGACGGGCCGGGGTTCCTGCTGCCCAACGGCAAGGCGATCTTCTTTGGTGCGACATCGCACACGGCCATTTACACGCCATCCGGCACGACGGCGAACGGCAGCTGGATTGCGGGGCCGGACTTTCCCAACGGCCAGGGCCAGCCGGACGCGCCCGCGGCTATGCTGCCCAATGGCAAGATCCTTCTCGCGGTGTCACCGACGCCGATCTCGGGCAACGTCTTCCAGTCGCCCACCACGTTTTATGAGTACGATTACCTGGCGAACAACTTTACCGCCGTGCCCACCCCTACGGGCGGCACGCTGAGCCATCCTTCCTATTACGGCACGATGCTGATGCTGCCGGACGGCACGGCCCTCTACAGCGATTTCAGCAGCCTCGTGCACAGTTATCAGCCGGACGGTACGCCCATTGCCGCGGGCAAGCCGGTGATCAGCGGCATCACGGCGAACGGTGATGGCTCTTATCACATGACGGGCACGCAGCTCAACGGCATCTCCGAGGGGTCATGCTACGGTGACGACAACCAAAACGCGACGAACTATCCCATCGTGGCGCTTACCAGCGGCGGCGGTACAGTGTATTACGCCCGCTCCTACAACTGGAGCCGCACCAGCGTGGCCACCGGCAGCACGCCGGTGACCACGGAGTTCGTGCTGCCGGCCGGGCTGCCGGCGGGCACGTACAACGTGTCGGCAATTGCCAACGGCATCGCTTCGGATCCCGTGGTGGTGAGCTTCGCGCCGATCAGGGTGAGCCTGCCGGCCAGCGCGACGGAAGGCGATGCACCGGTGACTGGCACCGTGACGCTGCCCTCCGCTGCGGCGGCGGACACCGTGGTGACCCTTGTCTCCTCTGATACCGCACGTGTCACCCTGCCGGCATCGGTGACCGTGCGCGCGGGGCAGGCCAGCGCAACGTTCCTGGCCACCATCGTGGATGATGCGGTAATCAATGGCGCGGAGGCGGTAGTCGTGTCTGCCACGGCGCCTGGGGTCCCTGCCGGCCAAGGCATCCTTGCCGTGCTGGACAATGACACGGCCATCTTGTCGGTGACACCCGCCGGCGGGCTGGCTTCCACTGGTTTTAGCGGCGGGCCGTTCAGCGTCACGAGCGTGACATACACGCTTGCCAACAACGGCACGATGCCGCTGAACTGGGTGGCGCAGAAGGCTTCCTCCTGGACGTCGCTCTCCGCCACCAGCGGCACCCTGGCAGCCGGGGCGAACACCACGGTGACGCTGAGCTTGAGCGCCACGGCCAACGTCCTTGGCGCCAACACCTGGACGGACACGCTGTTCATTGCCAACACCACGACTGGCGATGGCGATACGTCGCGCGCTCTCTCGCTTATCGTGCAGGCCGGCACGCCGGCGATGAGCGTGAGCCCTGCCGCGGTGACGGCTTCGGGCGGTGTGGGCGGGCCGTTCCTTGTCACCGGCAGCCCGGTGAGCGTGACCAACACGGGCACTGGCACGATGAGCTGGACGGTGTCGAAGACGGCGAGCTGGCTGACCATTTCGCCCACCAGCGGCAGCACGGCCGCCGGGGCAAGCACGCCGGTAACGGTGACGGTCAACAGCGCCGGGAACGCGCTGACGCAGGGATCGTACAGCGACACGCTGACTTTTACCAATACCTCCAACGGCAGCGGCAGCACCACGGTGCCGATGTCATTGCTGGTGCAGCCGGCGGTGCAAAGCTTTTCGCTCACCACCAATCCGGGCTGGGCGATGCAGGGCCAGTGGGCCTACGGCCAGCCCACGGGTGGTGGCGGCGCGCATGGCAACCATGATCCCAGCGCCGGCTACACGGGCAGCAATGTGTACGGGGTGAACCTTTCCGGTGATTACTCCACGACGGTGGGCGGGCCGTATTATCTGATCGCCGGGCCGTTCAATCTCACCGGTGACGCACGCACCAAGGTGGCTTTCCGCCGGTGGCTGAACACGGACGTGCAGCCGCAGGCGTATGCAACGCTGGAGGTTTCCAACGACAACAGCAGCTGGTCCTCCGTTTACAGCAACGGCACCACGGCGGTGAACGATGCGGCGTGGACGGCGGTGGAGTACGACATTTCGGCCGTGGCGGACAACCACAGCACCGTGTACCTGCGCTGGGGCTACCAGGTGGCCACAGGGGCACTGGCGGAATCGGGCTGGAACATTGATGACGTGACGCTGTTCGCCACGCCAAACGTGCAGGCACCGACGGCGGCCGCGCAGAGCGTCACCGCCGCTTTTGGCACGGGCACGGCGATCACGCTCACCGGCACCGATACCAACACCCCCGCACAAGGCCTGACATACACCATCGCCACCAGCCCGGTGCATGGAGCGCTGAGCGGCACGCCCCCCGCAGTGACCTACACGCCCACCCCCGGCTATTACGGGAGCGACAGCTTTACTTTCACCACCACCAATTCCTACGGTCTGAGCAGCGCGCCCGCGACCATTTCGCTGGCGGTACCGGCTGGAACACCGACGGCGGACAACCTCTCCGTGAGCGTATCGACGAACACCAGCAAGGTCATCACCATGAGCGGCACCGACCCTGACCTGCCACCGATCGCACTGACGTTCTTTGCCGCCTCCACTCCCTTGCACGGCACCCTGGCCGGGAGCCCGCCAAGCGTGACCTATACGCCCGCCGCCAACTATGCGGGCACGGACAGCTTCACGTACCAGACCTACAACGGCTCGGCCTTCAGCGCCCCAGCGACGGTCTCCATCGTGGTGGGCGTGGTGACGGTGGTGGAGCCAGTGGTGCCGGTCAACTTGACGGCCGGGAACAACCCGCGCACCACCCCCATCCAGGGCAGCGATGGCGCGCTCTATGGCGTGCTGCAGAGCGGCGGCAGCAGCGGCCTGGGCGCGATTTACAAGATGGTGCCATCGAGCAACACGGCCACGATGACAACGCTGGCGAACTTCTACGGCTACAACGGCTCGCTGCCGCTGGGCGGGCTGTGCCAGGCCTCGGACGGGAACTTCTATGGCACAACTTCCGCCGGTGGCACAGGGAACCTGGGCACGATATTTCGCATGTCGCAGGGAGGTGTGCTCACCACGCTGGTGAACTGCGCCACGGCCACCGGCACCGTGCCAAAGGCGCAGCTGGTGTACGCCAGCGATGGCAACCTCTACGGCAGCACCTCCGCAGGGGGCACAAGCGGCTATGGCACTCTGTTCAAAATGAGCCTTTCTGGCGCCTTGACAGTGCTGGTGAACTTTACTTACACAGGCACCTATGCGGGCTCCAGCTGCCAGGCGGCGATGATCCAGGGCAGCGACAGCAACCTGTACGGTGTGACCAGCAGCGGTGGTGCCAGTGGCAGCGGCACGTTGTTCAAGCTTACCACTGGCGGCGCTTTCACGTCGCTGGTGTCCTTCACAGGGAGCACTGGGGCCGCGCTGGGCACCTCGCCGGTGGCGGCGCTGGTGCAAGGGGCGGATACGACGCTGTACGGCACCACCTCTTTTGGCGGAGCTTCGTCCAACGGTACGATTTTCAAATGCACCACGGCTGGTATTCTCACCACGCTGCAGAGCTTCACCGGCTCCACGGGCGCAGTGCTGGGAGGCGTTTGCACGGCTCCTCTCGTGATCGGTTCGGACGGGCTGCTGTACGGCACCACCTCCAGCGGCACCTCCTATGGCACGCTCTTCAAATGCTCCACCACAGGGACCTTTACTTCTCTGCGCACGATGAATGCCGTGACGGACACCTCCACCAATCCGTTTGGCGGGCTGGTCCTGTCCAGCGACAGCAATTTTTACGGTACGATGAGCGGCTCGCTGTACAACTACTATGGGGTGAAGGGCAGCTTCTTCCGGCTCACGCCCGGCGGGGCGACCTTTACCGTGCTGAGCACGTTCCCTGTGCAGCCGCCGATCTACCGGCACCTGGTGCACCACAGCGATGGCAATGTGTATGCCACCACTTATCAAGGTGGTGCCTCGCTCGGCGGCTCGGTGGTGAAGCTGACGACCGGCGGCGCGTTCACGACACTGGGCAATTTCGCCAGCGGGGCCAATGCTTCCAGCATGGTCGCGGGCAGTGACGGGAACCTGTATGGCACCACTTACTTTGGGGGCGGCGGCTACGGCAGCATCTTCAAGTGCACCACCTCCGGCACGCTCACCACGCTGGTGTCCTTCACCAGCGTGGTCGGCAGCTTCATGGGCGCGTACCCGATCATGCCGTTTACCGAAGTTTCGCCCGGGGTGTTTCTGGGCACCACACCCAGCGGTGGGGCGAACGGATCCGGCGTGGTGTTCAAGGTCACTTCCGGCGGCACTTACACGGTGCTAGGTTCCTTTACCGGCACCAGTGGCGCGCTTCCCGGCACAAATCCGCAGGCAAGGCTGGTGGCGGGTGGCGACGGCTATCTTTACGGAACCACCACCTATGGCGGCACCGCCAGCTCTGGCACGGTGTTTCGGGTAAACGCAGCGACGGGCACGGTCGCATCGCTGGCCAGCTTCACCGGCGGCACGGGCGCGCTGCCCGGCGCGACAGCGACCACGGATCTGGTGCTGGCGGGCGATGGCAACTTGTACGGCACCACTTCCAGCGGCGGAGCCAGCGGCTACGGCACCTTGTTTCAGGTCACCACCGGTGGCACCGTCAGTTCGATGACGGCCTTCACTGGCGCGGCCGGGGCTGCTGCTGGTGCCTCGCCGAATTCGAACCTGATCGTGGGCAGTGACGGAGGCCTGTATGGCACCACCTCCAGCGGGGGGGCGGCGGGGCTGGGCACGGCGTACCGCTTCACCACGGGCGGGGTGTTCACTTCGCTGGCCAGCTTCACCAACTCGGCGGGCGTCCTGCCGGGCAGCACACCGAATGCCATGCTTTATCAGGCTGCCGATGGCTGGTTTTACGGGACGTGCGCCGCAGGCGGCTTCTACAACGCGGGCACGGTGTACCGCTTCAATGCAGCAGGCCTGGCGCAAACACTTTACACTTTTGGATCGGCTTCCGACGGTGGCTCGCCCAGCCAGACAAGCACCCTCCTCAATTCCAACAACTACCAGCTTATCGCTGGCGGCGATGGCTACCTGTATGGCGGCAACGGCTCCACGATCTACCGGTTGCACCAGCAGCCGGCGGTACAAAGCATCGCCGCCAGCTCCATCACGCCCGCTTCGGCCACGCTCACCACGATGGTGGTGCCCAATGCGGATGCGGGCACGATGTACTATGAGTATGGCTACAGCACCGGCTACGGCACGCAGACCGCCGTCCAGGCCTTCACGCCCGGCTCTTCCGCGACATCGGTGAGCGCGCTGCTGACGGGGCTGGCGGCGGGTACAGTGTATCACTTCCGACTGGTGACGATCACGGGCCAGGGCACCACCTACACGGCCGACCAGACGTTTGCGACGCCCGGGCCGCCGCTGGCGCTCACCGGCTCATTCGTGGGCGCGGGGCCCTATGGCATCACCGTGGACGGCGTGGTGAACCCGTATGGCTCGCCCACGACCTATTACTTTGAGTATGGCGCGGACCCTGGGCTGGGCGGCGATGATGACGATGAGGACGGCGAAGTCGAGTACCTCGTGCAGTCCGCCAGTGTCAGCGTCGGCAGCGGCGAGCCGGATGCGGCGGCGGGCGGCGGCATCGCCAATGTGCCGGTGAGCGCCACCTTCAACCTGCTGGGCCCCGCCGGACTGTATCATATCCGCCTGGTGGCCAGCAATGCCTATGGCACCACTTATGGCGATGACCAGACGATCAGCACCCTGCCGGCGGCCACCGGCGTCGTGCGGCCTGTCTTCCAGGCCCAGGCCACCGGCACGGCGCCGCAGGCGGGACTGGTGCGCGCGCCGAACGGCGACTTCTTCGGCACGCTCTCCGCCGGCGGCACCTTCGGCCTGGGCGCGGTGTTCAATGTCTCGCCCACGGGCACGCTGACGCATGACGCCAATTTTTATGGCAATGTCAATGGCGGCACCGGCGGCTCGGGGCCGCAAAGCATCCCGGTGCTGGCGCCCGACGGCAACTGGTACGGCACCACCTTCTCCGGCGGCACGGGCAGCCTGGGCACCGTGTTCCAGATGCTGCCGGACGGCACGCTGAACACGCTTTTCGGCTTCAGCGGCGGCACCGGGCTTTACGCCGGCTCCAACCCGGCCTGCGGCCTCACTTTGGGGCCGGACGGCGGCCTGTATGGGATGACGCAGAACGGCGGCAGCAGCGGCTTGGGCACGATCTTCAAGACCACCACCAGCGGGGCGATGACATCGCTTGTAAGCTTCAGCGGCACCAGCGGCACGGCCCTGGGGGCGGCCCCGCGCGCGAGCCTTACCCTTGGCTCGGACGGCAGCCTGTACGGCACCACTTCCACCGGCGGCACCGCCAACCTGGGCACCTTGTTTAAAATGACGCCGGCGGGCGTGCTCACCACGCTGGTGAGCTTCACCGGCACCACCGGCGCGGCCCTGGGCAGCACGCCGCTGGGGGCGCTGGTGCAGGGTGGTGACGGCAGCTTCTACGGCACCACCAGCGCGGGCGGGCTGTACGGCTTTGGCACGGTGTTCGTCATGTCGCCGGCGGGTTCGCTGACCACGCTGGTCAATTTTACCGGCACCACCGGCGTGGCCGTAGGCTCCGGTCCCAAGGGGGCGCTGGTGCAGGCGGGTGACGGCAGCTTCTACGGCACCACGGCATCGGGCGGGGCGGGGGGCTATGGCAATGTGTTCCGCCTCACCCAGGGTGGAGTGTTCACCTCCATGCTGGCCTTCACGGGCGCCACCGGCTCCGTGCTCGGCGCCACGCCCAATGGCGGCATGGCATTGGGCACGGACGGCGCGCTGTACGGCACGACCTCCAGCGGCGGCCTGTACAACGCCGGGACGGTGTACCGCTTTACCACCGACGGGCTGCTGCTCACACTGGTCAATCTCACGCCCGCTCCGGTGTTCGGCCGCCCGGCGCTGAACTCCAACGGCGACTTGTACGGCACCACCGCGAACGCCGGGGGTGCGCAGGGATATGGGACGGTGTACTACACCACGCCGGGCAATGCCACCCAGCAGCTCGCCCAGCTCGTGCCGCCCTCCGGCGTGCTTTCCCCCACGCCGCGCGGCGGCCTGCTGCTGGCGGGCGACGGCAATTTTTACGGCACCAGCTACATGGGCGGCGCGGGCAACTATGGCGCGGTGATCTCGGTTACCCCGGGCGGCGCGGTGAGCACCCTCGCCAGCTTTACCAACCTCAGCGGCATCGTGCCCGGTTCCTATCCATACGCGCAGCTCATCCTCGGCAGCGATGGCAGCACGCTGTACGGCACCACCTCGACCGGCGGCTCCACCAGCTACGGCACGGTGTTCAAGGTCACCACAGGAGGCGTCTTCACCAGCCTGCTCAATTTCACCGGCTCCACGGGTGCCTACCCCGGCAACACGCCGCAGGGGCCGCTGACGCTGAGCAGCGATGGCACCTATTACATGGGCACCACGGGTGGCGGTGGCACCGGCGGCTCGGGCACGGTGTTCAAGCTTACCACCGGCGGCGCTTTCAGCAGCGTGGTGAACTTCACCGGCAACAGCGGGGCCACCCTGGGTTCCACGCCGGTCGGGGCCATGGTGCAGGGCGCGGACGGCAGCTTCTATGGAGTGACCAGCGGCGGTGGTGCCAGTGGCGTGGGCACGGTGTTCAAGGTCACGCCCGCGGGTGTGTTCACCTCTCTCGCCAGCTTCACCGGCTCCGTCGGCTCCCTGCTGGGCAACACGCCTGTGGGCGGCCTCTACGCCGGCAGGGACGGCTGCTTCTACGGCGCCACCAGCGGCGGCGGGCTGTATGGCCAGGGCACGCTGTTCCGCGTGGCCGTGGATGGCACAGTTGCTTCGTTGTGGTCATTCACCGGCCGCACCGATGGGGTGGCGCCCACCCAGGGCCTGGCGCGTGCCGCCGATGGCACGTTGTACGGCGGCACCGGCACCGCCCTTTATCAACTGGTGCCGCCGCCTGTGCCGCTGGCTGCCCCGGCCATCAACGTTCAGGCCACCAGCGCCACCCTCAGCGGCAGCGTCATCGCGGAAACCTCGGCGGCCACCGCCTGGTTTGATTACGGGCCGACGACGGGTTACGGCCTGAGCACCCCTCCGCAGTCTTTCGGCGTTTCGTTTTCTGCCGCGCCAGCGACAGCTTCGCTCACCGGGCTGGCCCCCTTCCTCACGTATCACTATCGCCTGACGGTCAGCAGCAGCCTGGGCACTTTCTCCGGCCCGGACTTTACCTTTACCACTGCCGACGCGGCGAGCTTCAACACCGTGGCGGACGTGCCGGTGACGGCTGCTTCCTTCAATGCCACGGGCCTGCCCTTGAATGTCGTGCTCGGCTTCGCGCCGGCCGTTGGAACAGTCCTCACGCTGGTGAACAACACGGGATTTTCCCCGGTGGTGGGCGCCTTCACCGGCCTGCCGGAAGGCGCCACGATGCTGACTTCCTTCGGCGGCCAGGCGTATGCGCTGCAGATCAGCTATGCGGGCGGTGACGGCAATGACGTGACGCTGACAGTGGTGCCCCAGGGCATCAATTTTCCCGCCATTCCCACGAAGCTGACCACCGATGCGCCGTTCACGCTCAATGCCACCGCCACCAGCGGATTAACAGTCAGCTACAGCATCATCGCGGGTGCCTCGTCCGCCAGCATCACCGGCAGCACTGTCACGCTCACCGGCACGGCGGGAACTGTCAGCATCAAGGCGACGCAGGCTGGCAACGGCAGCTATGGGGCCGCCGCGCCCGTGGTGCGCACCTTCGCCGTCACCAGCGGCTCACCGTTTGTGCAGATCGCCG
>FTCC01000213.1_pt1 | contig 39445 bp, 26 predicted proteins | sample 1639481 | NCBI WGS metagenome assembly FTCC01 (sample SAMEA3914864, study PRJEB12502) | metagenome | biome: forest; material: soil | place: USA | collected 2012-03-12 | depth 0.3 m | reverse complement strand
CCTTGTGGAACAGCCCGGCGTGGAAGTGAAGGGCGCCCTGTGGGCCGAGCGCTTCAAGGTTTCGCACAAGGACGATGAGTTCAAAAACAACAGCGCGGCGGACAAGGATTATGGCGTGCAGGGCGCCATCGGTCTGCCGCCCATCGACCTTGCACCCGGCGCCTCCAAAACCCTGGAGTATGAGATCTACCTCGGGCCCAAGGAGTACCAGCGCCTGTCCAAGCTCGGCGCCCATCGCGACCAGATCATGTTCTACGGCTGGTTCAGCCCCATCAGCAAGCTGCTCGTCTCCGTCATGCGCTGGCTGCACGACAAGGTGGGCAACTGGGGCATCGCCATCGTGCTGCTCACCGTCCTGATCCGCACCCTGCTCTGGCCGCTGCAGGCCAAGGCGCAGCGCTCCATGAAGCGCATGGGCAAGCTCTCGCCGCTGATGAAGGACCTCCAGACCAAGTACAAGGATGACCCGCAGCGCATGAACCAGGAGGTGATGAAGCTGTACCGCGAATACGGCGTGAACCCCGTGGGCGGCTGCCTGCCCATGTTCCTGCAGATCCCCATCTTCTTCGGCTTCTTCAGCATGCTGAAGTCCGCCGCCGAACTGCGCGGCCAGGGCTTCATCGGCTGGGTGCATGACCTTTCCATTCCCGACACGGTGGCCGTGTGGCAGCTTCCCTTCACCCTGCCCTTCTTCGGTGATCATGTGACGGTCAATCCGCTGCCGCTGGTCATGGGCCTGACCATGGTGGCACAGATGAAGCTCACGCCACAGCCGGCGACGGTGGACAAGACCCAGCGCACCATGATGACCTTCATGCCGCTGATGTTCCTCTGCTTCTCGTACAATTATGCGGCCGCCCTCGCGCTCTACTGGGCCACCTCGAACATCTTCATGATCATGCAGACCTTCATCATGAAAGCCATCAACAAGGATGACGACGCTCCCTTGCAGAAGGTGGCGCCCGCGTCCAAGCGCCCGGCCTCCCCCAGCATGTTCAGCAAGCCCGGCGCCGACCAGAAGCCCAAGGACAAGAAGCCCCGCCAGCCACGCCTCGGCGGCTAGCAGACGCCCCCCCCCAACCCCCCTCCCCGCCGTGTCATGACAGCCCTCGATCAAGCCCGACAGATCCTGGAAAACATGCTCGGTTACCTGGGCTTCTTCGTCACCATCGAAGAAGACCATCCCCCGGAGGGCCCCACGCTGCAAATCCTCACCGAGGACTCCGAGCGGCTGATCGGCAAGCGCGGCGAGGTGCTCGATGACATCCAGTACCTCGTCAACCGGCTGCTCATGCGCCGCATGCCGGATGCCCCGCGCATCCGCGTGGATGTGGAGTTCTACCGCAGCATGCGCGAGGACAAGATGCTGCAGCGCGCGCGGGAACTGGCTGAATCCGTGGTGAGCACCGGCACCCCCGTCGCCCTGCCGCCCATGAACTCTTACTACCGGAGGCTGATCCACAACGCCTTTGTGGACCACCCTCACATTGCCACCGAGAGCGAGAAGGGCGAGGAACGTTTCAAGCGCATCACTCTGAAGCGCAAGACGGCTCCGGCATCCTAAAAGTTCACCCGCAGGCTGCCATAGACGATGTCGCGCAAGGTCCGCGCGCGGATGTCCTTGGTCAGGTCATTGCCAAACCGGACCTCGAAACGTGGCAGGCTGCGAAAGGGCCGGATGGCCACACCGGTATCGAGATCGAGGAGGCGCGGCGTGCCGAAGTCCTCTGCCGTGAAGCGTCCGTCTCCATACAGATACGCTCGGAGCGAGGGCACATCCCAGGTCACATAGCCGCGGGCAAAAAGCCCGGGATGGAACCTCTCGCCATTGCCGCCCGTGAGCGTCTTTGAAGGGGCATCGCCAATGCTGAAGAAGCTCAGCCGGCCCACGTCATAGGGATCACCTTCGCCAAAGTAGCGGCGCAGCTCAAACTGGCCGCCATCGTTTACACCGCTGGCACTTGTTAGCGAGTTGCCACGGTTCAGGTTGTCCATCGCGTACAGCGAGCCGCGCAGTTCAAAGCGGTCGTAGAAGTTCCATGCCACGCCATAGTCGAGGTCGAACTCCCGCTTGCTGAAGTCAAAGCTGCCCTGGCTCTTGTTGGTCACGCCAGGGGCCGCGCGCTGCCCCCATAGTTCGGTGTCGGTGAAGAGGTATAGCTCCTTGTCCGGCAGCAGGGCGATGTTGAGGTCCAGGTTCGCAGCGAACAAGGGCGAGTAGGCCACACCATTGGGGGCCATGCGCGTGCCCGTGAAGCTGAAGGGGATTTCAAAGTCGCCCCACACGCTGGGTCCTTTGGCCGGAGGTGCCTCAGCTTGCTTGCCATCGGAAGCTGCCCCAGGCTTCGGCTCATCACTGCCGAAGTTGATGCGCACGCTGCCGTAGATGAGGTTGCGCGTGGTGCCGGCGGGGATGTCCCGTGTGACATCATCGCCGACACGGAGCTCGACATTCGGCAGCCGCTCAAACGGTCGAAGCGCCAGGCCGGCATCAAGCTCCAGCAGCTTGGATGCGCCATCCTTTTCGGTCATGTACCGGACATCGGCATACAGGTAAGAGCCAAGGAACGGCAGGTCATAGGTGGCATAGGCCCGGGCAAAGAAGCCCGGCTTGAAAGGGACACCATCACCGCCAATCAGCGTCTTGGTGGGTGCGTAGCCAATGCCAATAAAACTCAGGCGGCCGTCATCATACCTGCTGGCCTTGCCGAAGTAATACCGCGCCTCCGCTTCCACCCCGTCGTTGAAGCCATAGGGCTTGCTCGCAGAGGTGCCGCGGTTGAGGTTGTTGTTCGCATAGAAGGCGCCGCGAAACTCAATGTCCTGCCACGGCTCCCACGCGATGCCGGCGTAGAGATCGTACTCGCGGTTGCTGAACTGGTGATGGTCGCTGCTGGTGACCGGCGCATCGTCCACGCGGTGCTGGGTCCAGAACTCCGTCTCGCTGAAGAAGTAGAGTTCTTTGGCCGGCAGCATTTGCAGGTTCAAGTCCAGCCGCGATGCGACCAGCGGATGGAAAGGCACACCACCGTTCGGCGCCTCCCGCTTGCTGGAGAGAAAGCCCAGCACATCCAGGTTGCCCCAGGCAGTTGGAGACAAAGGCTGCACCTCCGGCAAGGCGGGAGCTGGTGACTTGCCGTCATCACCGGCATTCAGCGGAGCCGCAAGGGCTCCTCCAGCAAGAACCACGAAGGCGCCACGCCAGAACGGCAGGCCTTCAACTTTGAACAGGGAGGCGGGCATCATAAGTCCAGGAGGGCGGCGGAGTTGGTTTACAACCAAGGCTCCGAACCAACCCGTCCGGAACCACGCACGCACATGAACCACACCGCCATGAAGCTGCCGAACCAGGGAGATGACAGATCATTCATTCTCCCGCCAGCGGGCGGAGAGACGCTCACTCCACCGGCTCGCCAAACCGGCCCCAGCGCAAGGATAGCACCGGCAGCACCAGCAGGTTCAAGGCTGTGGAGGATGCGAGGCCGCCAAGGATCACCACCGCCATCGGCCCTTCGATTTCGCGGCCTGCATCATGGCGGCCCAAAGCCAGCGGCAGCAGACCCAGGCCGGTGACCAGCGCCGTCATCAAAATAGGGGTCAGGCGTTCCGCAGCGCCACGCAGGGCCGTCTCCAAACCCCAGGTGCAGCCTTCCTGGCGCACCAGATGATCGTAGTGCGACAGCAGCATGATGCTGTTGCGCGTGGTGATGCCGAAGAGCGTCACAAACCCCACCAGCGAGCCCAGCGTGAGCCCCAGCCCGGCGATGGCGGCGGCAAACACTCCGCCCACCAGGGCAAAGGGCAGGTTGCTGAGCACCAGCGACAAGTTGCGGCCGGAGCGAAACACCATGCTCAGCAGCAGCACAATGCCTGCCGCGCCTGCAAGGCTGTGGAGCAGCAGCTCCCTGGTCGATTCCTCCTCCGCCTGCGCCGTGCCTTCAAAGGTCCAGTAACATCCCGCCGGCAGGCTCACCTGCGCCAGCCTGCGCCGAGCCTCCTGGACAAATACCGCCGGGCTCACCTGCGGCTTGCAAGCGATGGCCTGGCGTCGGCGACCGCCATCGCGAAGGATCGAGTAGCGTCCGCTCGTCAAGCTCAGGTCGGCGACCTCAGCCAAAGTCACACGCCGTCCTGCCGCCGAAATCAATGGCAAAGTCCCCACCGACTCAGGATCACGCCTCAGCTTGTCTTCCAAGATGACCACTACATCGGTGACCTGGCTGGCCTCATGGAGCTGGGCGGCGACCGCACCTTGATACGCCGTCTGCAGGGCTTCCAGAACTTCGCCCGAACGGAAGCCAAAGGCCGCCAGCCGCTCGGGCCGCAGGCGAATCTCCAGCCGCGGTCCGCCAGGGGGCGCTGTGAGCTTCAGCTCCCCTGCTCCGGGCATACCTTGCAGCACACCGGAGATCTCGTGCGCCTTGGCATCCAGCACGTCCAAGTCCTCGCCATACAGGTTCAGCACCACGGGCGCTGTCTCACCCGCCAGGCTTTCGTTGATACGGTCAGCCAGGAAGCTCTCAGCCGACCAATGCACGCCTGGCAGTTTCTTCAACACATCGCGCAAGGCATCGGCCGTCTGCTCTTCCTCCTCACCATTGAGGCCTGGCTTGAACTCGATGTGGAACTCGCTGCGATGCGGCCCCCACGCATCCTCGCCTTGCTCCGCGCGGCCGATCTGCTGTTCCGCCGTGGCAATTCCAGGGATGTCCAGCAGCGCCTTCTGCACCGCAGCCCCCAGACGTTTCATCTCCGGCACCGAGGTGCCCGGAGCAGCACTGAGGCCCACCACCATGTGCCCCTCGCGGAACTCCGGCAGGAACTCGCCCCCAGGCTTTGGCAGCACCACCAGGCTGGCGGCCAGCACCAGCGCCACGGCAATGCCGGTGAGGGCAGGATGCTTTGCCAGCAGCCGCAGCACCGCCACGTAGCCGCTCTTCAGCCAGCGCTGAAGCAGCGGCTCGTGATGATCCGGCACGCCCAGGTGGAACATGAGCAGGCACATCGCAGGGGTCACCGTGATGGCCACCAGCAGCGAAGCCAGAATGGCCAGGATGTAACTGACCGCGAGCGGCGAGAAGAACTTGCCCGAGACACCACCGAGCGACAGCACCGGCAGGAACACCAGGGCCACGACAAAGGTGGCGAACACCACGGCGGTGCGGACTTCCAGCGAGGCCTCCAGCACCACCTTCATCACCGGCAAAGGCTCTGCCTGTGCACGGTTCATGCGCAGGCGGCGGAAGATGTTTTCCACGTCGATGATGGCATCATCCACCACCTCGCCGATGGCGATCGCCAGGCCGCCCAGCGTCATGGTGTCCAGGCCGATGTTCAGCCGCTGCATCACCAGCACGGCCCCAAGCAATGACAGTGGAATGGCCGTCAGCGAGATGATGGCCGCCCGCAGGTTGCCGATGAACAAGCACAGCACCACCGCCACCAGCCCGGCGCCCAGCAGCAGCGAGTCCTTCATGTGGCCCACCGCCGTCTCGATGAAGGTGGCCGGCCGGTGCAGCTTTGGATACAGGGTGATGCCAGCCTTCTCGATGGCCGGCTTCATCTCTTCGATTGCCGCCTCCAGGCGCTTGGTCACCTCCATGGTATTGGCCCCGCGTTGGCTGGCCATTGTAAGGAGCACTCCATCCCTGCCCATGACCACGCAGTCGCCAAACTTTGGCTCAGCCCCTTCCGTGACCGTGGCCACATCGCCCAGCCGCACCGGCGCGCCATTGCTGCCGGACCGGATGACGGAATGCGCCAGTTCCTCCGCGCTCATCACCTGCCCTTCTGGCTGCAACTGAATGCGCTGGTTGGCGTTCTCTACAAAGCCCGCGCCCGTGATGCCGGTGGCAGCTTTGGCAGCCGTGAACACATCGGTGATGGAAAGGCCAAAGGCCGCCAGCCGCTCCGGCCTCACCTGTACCTGAAGCTGCCTCACTTCGCCGCCAAAGCTGCTGCACTTCGCCACGCCCGATACCGCCAGCAGCCGCGGCTTCAAGGTCCAGTCCGCCCAGGTGCGGAGCTGCATGGGCGTAAGCTTGTCACTCACCAGGCCGATCTTCAGGAGATCCATGGTGGCGGAGGTGAGCGGCGACATCTTCGGAATCTTCACGCCCACCGGCAGCGCCGGACCCAGCTCCGCCAGCTTCTCACCCAGGAGCTGGCGTGCCTCTAACACATTGGTGCCTTCCTGGAAGATGCAGGTAATGATGCTCAGCCCCTGGATGGTTTCGGAGCGCAGCGAGGCCATCTCGCCGAGGCCACTCACCGCCGTCTCCACCGGCCTGGTCACCAGCAGTTCCACCTGCTCGGGCGAAAGACCGGGTGCCTCGGTTTGCACCACTACCTGCGGCGGCACAAAATCAGGAAACACATCCAGCTCAGCGTGATAGGCTGAGCGCGCGCCCCAAACCAGCGTCACCAGCGCCAGGGCCAGCACCACGCCGCGATGGCGCAGGGAAAAGGAGACAATGGCATTGAGCATGGTGCCGTTCAGTCGGGTTGAGACTGCCCTTTCAGCTCTTCGGAGAGCAGTTGCTGGGCACCGGCGATCACCACTTCATCGCCTTCCTTCAACCCCTGGGTCACCAGCCACGAATCACCCAGTTCGCGTGCCAGCGTCACCGGCACACGCTTGAATTCCTCCTCGTGCTTCACATAGGCAAAGGCCATGCCTTCATGCCGGAGCAAGGCTTCGCGCGGCACGCTTACGCCCGCTGCCGGTTCACTTTCGCCGCCCAGCCAGCCCACGACCGCCGCACCGGGCACCCAGCCCTTCGCCCGCACCAGGCAAATCAGGCTGGCACTTTGTGTCACCGGATCGGCCTGGGGAGCCGGTCCCAGCACCTCCGCTGGTGTGGATTGATCCTCCGCCCCGGGCAAGGCCACCTTCGCGCTTGTAGCTTTAGCTGATTCTCCAGGAGCCAGGTCCAGGCGCACCAGCGCCACCTCGTTCGCCGAGATTTGCCGCGCCAGTTCGGGCAAGTCATTGCGCTCTGCCACTGCTTGCCCCCAGGTGGTCACCAGTTTCACCTTCGCGGTTTGCAAGGCCACCTCATCCTTCTTCACCGCCTCATCCGCTTCCTCGACTTTTTGCTCGGACACACTGCCCGCTTCGCCATTCAGCTTTTTGAGCCGGTCGAAGGCCTTCTTCGATCCGCGCGCGGCAAGCTCAGCCACGTTCACTTCGGCCAGCAGCAGCGGCAGTTCGGGCGTGTTCAGCACGCGACCATAAGCCTTCGTCTCGGCTTTGATGCTCGCGGCCTTCACCTCGGCGGTGCGCAAGCCCATCTGCTTCGCCACCTCGTCTTCGATTTTCACCGACACCGTGCCGTCCTTGGCATGCTCCACGAAGTCCTTTGGCTTCTCTTCTGCTGCGGCATGGTCTTCCTCTGCCGCTCCGCCATGAAAGCGCCAGATGGCCGCACCACAGATCAGGGCGCCGATGATGAGGCCGGTAAGGAATGATTTCATGCGTGTCGCACTAATGATGGGGCTGCAGCGCCTCCTTCATGAAGGGCTCGATGATGGACGCTGGCTGCACTGCATCTTCCAGGGCGGCGGCGGCCTGCTGGGCCAGCACCTGAGCCTCCAGCAACGAGACGCGGCCAGCTGCCGTTTGGACTTTGGCCGTCAGCAGTTCGAGACGGTCGCCGCCGCCGGCCTTCAAGTTCTTGTCGGCCTGGTCCTCCGCCTTCAGTTCGGAGTCCAGCAGCTTGTGCGCCTCCGCCTCCTGCGTGCGGGCACCATTGAGCGAAGCCAGCGCCGCATCCACTTCGCCGCTTATCCTGGCCTGCACCGACTTGAGCCTGGCCGCCGCCAGCTTGCGCTTCGCCTCGGCCTCGGCAATGGGCCCCTGGTTGCGGTTGCGCACTGGCAGGTCCATCACAAAGCCAGGGAGCTGCCACTTCTTGTCGCCCTGGTCGGAGAGGAAGCCATTGGTCAGATGCACATCCGGGTACTGGCGCTTTACTTCCAGCTTCAAGGCCGCCTCAGCAGAAGCGTATTCCGCCATCGCGGCCAGCACCTCGGGATGGGTGCGCATGGCCTGGCTGCGAGACTTGCCTTCCGTACCAGCCACCGAGGCCAGATCAAAAGAAAGGCTGACACCCGACAATGCTGCCAACGGAACCCCGACTGCCGAGGCCAAGGCCGCTCGCGCCTTGGCCGCATCGCGCCGGGCGGCGGAAACATCCAGGGCCGCATGGTTGAGCGCCAGCCGGTAGGTGGTCAGCTCGGTCAGCGGTGTTTCACCGGCTCCCACCCGGTCGTTGAGCACCTTCACCAAGTCTTCCTGGATATGGCGCTGCTGCTCCAGAAGGTTCACGCGCGCATCTGCCGCCACTGCCTCCACCAAGGCAAGATGCACACCGCCACGCACCTTTTGCGCGGCGGCGGCCAGCTTGCAACGGGCTGCATTCGCATCCGCCTGCGCCTTCAGGATTCGAGTGGCGCGCTTGCCTGCCGTTTCGATGGGGATGTCCACGCTCAGCCCCCAGATCCAGGGAGACAGCCCAGGATTGTGGGTGAAGTCGTACTCAGGGGCGAAGGTCGCCGAGGGATTGGGCCGTTGCGCCGCTGTGCGGATGGCCGCATCCGCCACTTCCGTTTCCACTTTGGCCTCCTCCAGCGAGGGATGAAAATGAAAGGCTGCCAGAGTAAGCTTTTGCAAGGTCCAGCCTCCTGAACCGCCCCAGCCTCGCAGCGAGCGGGTTTCAAACGCTGCGGCACTTCGGCCCGGATTGAGCGGCTTGGCCTGATAGCCGACGCAGCCCGCCAGCCCAAGACACAGGACAGCGAGAGGAACGCGACAATGAAAAGCCTGGGTCATGAGAAAAGCAGTCTGCTAGGCTGGGATCGCAGCATGGCAGCTTCCGGTTGTTCAAAATGACAGAACTGTCATCTCCAAAATTCCATGGCGCACTCCCGGTTTCGCCAGCTATCAATGCAGGGTCATGCGAGTGCTGATCGTGGAAGACGAACCAAAGATGGCAGCCTTCATTGCCAAAGCCCTGGAGGAAGAGGGATTTGCGCTCGGGCAGGCGAAGGACGGCCATGAGGCGCTGGAGATCCTGATGGAGGGGACTTTCGATGTCGTCATCCTCGATGTGATGCTGCCCGGCCCCGATGGCATCAGCGTGCTGAAACGCTACCGCCAGCGCGGCGGCAAAACCCCGGTGTTGCTCGTCTCCGCGCGCGGCCACGTTTCGGAGCGCGTGGAGGGTCTCAATGCCGGAGCCGACGACTATCTGCCCAAGCCCTTCGTTCTCGCCGAACTGGTCGCCCGCGTGCGGGCCCTAGGACGCCGCACGCCCGAGGCCACCTCGCTCCTTCTGCGCGTGGCCGACCTTTCGCTCGACACCATCTCGCGTGAAGTCCGCCGTGGCAACGAGTCGATCAAGCTCGCCCCGCGTGAGTACTGCCTGCTGGAGTTCCTCATGAAATCCGGCGGCCGCACCCGCGGGCGCATGGCCATCCTGGAGGCCGTGTGGGACTACCACTTCGATCCCGGCACTAATCTGGTGGACGTGTACGTGCGACGGTTGCGGGACAAGATCGACCGCAATTTTGACATCAAGCTCGTCCACACCGAGAAAGGCGTGGGCTATTCCATCCGCGGCCCGGCATGACCCTGCGCCGCCGCCTCTCGCTCTGGTACGGCGCCGTGCTGCTGCTGTGCGTAATGCTCGCCGTGCTGCCCAGCTATGACGAGCTGGTACTGGATGCCGCGCAGTATTCCCAGCATGAAGCCGCGATCGGGCTCATGCGCTTTCGCGAGGTGCTGCACGACATGGTGCTGGTCTCCATTCCGCCGCTGCTCATCGGCCTCATCGGCGGCTGGCTGATCCTGCGTCGAGCGCTGCGTCCCCTGGATCGTGTGGCGGAACTGGCCGAGAAACTCGACGAGCACAACCTGGGCGAGCGGCTGCCGCCAGAGAAGCGCGATGCTGAAATCGAGCGGCTTGCCCAGGTCTTCAACGCCATGGCAAAGCGGCTCGACGGCTCCTTCCAGCGCGTGCGAGATTTCACCCTCAACGCCTCCCATGAGCTCAAAACTCCGCTCGCCGTGCTGCGCGGAGGCATGGAGACCCATTTGCGTACCTGGCCCAACCTCACCGAGGATCAAGCCGGGCAGATGGCCGCACAGATTGAGGAGATCGACCGCCTGGCAAAGATCGTGGACGAGCTCTCCTTCCTGGTGAAGGCCGATGCCGGCCAGTTGCAACTCAGCCGCGACACCCTGCTGCTGCACGAACTGGTTCGCGAGGTGATGGAGGATGCCGAAATCCTTGCCCAGCCCTGCCAGGTTTCCACGCATCTGGAAAAATGCAGCGAAGCCATCCTTCACGGTGACCGCCAGCGGCTGCGCCAGGTGCTGCTCAATCTCACCGACAACGCCATCAAGTACAATGTGCCCGACGGCTTTGTGAAGGTCTCGCTGCAATGCGGCAGAGGCGAGGCACGTATCGTCTTTTCCAACAGCGGCCCCGGCCTTTCTGAAGAAGAGCAAAAGCTGGTGTTCGAGCGCTTCTACCGCGGCCCCGATCAGCGTGGCAAGGTGGATGGCAGCGGCCTGGGGCTGAGCATCGCCCGCTGGATCACGCAGCAGCACGGGGGCCGGCTTGACTTCAAGTCGGGGCAAGGGCTTACCACCGTCACGCTCATTCTTCCCGCCACCTGCTGCCAGGCTTGTGCGCTACCGGCAGTTCACCCGTAGCAGCGGGCTGGAAAAAGTGAGCGTGGAATCCGCCGCCATGTGGGCATGCACCGTGACGAAATCAATGGTCTTTGGAGTCGTGGAGAGGATGACCTCTCCGGCATAAGCCGCCTTGCCGGTCTGGTGCATGGGCACTGATTGCCATTCATCGTACTCCATCTGCAAGGTGTAGTCCGGATGGCGGTCCACCGACCACCACAGGTCGTTCTTCTGCGGCTCGTTGCCATCGGGGAAGACCACGCTCACCTGCAAGCGACCCGTGGCAGCATCCCAGGCATGCGTCACCTTTGGCGTCGCCACCAGCGGCCGGGAGTTGAAGAAGTGATGCAGCGCAAAGGCATGCAGGTTTTCTTCCACGTCGGCGAGGCCGCCCACGGACTTGAGAAAACCTGCTTCCTTCGCTCCGCCATGCTGGCCGCCTGGCACCACATAAATGGGCAGATCGGGGAAGCGCTGGCCGAGTTTCAGCAGGCCGGGGCCGACGTTGTCATTCGTGCCTTCGTTGTAGAAGATCTCCAGCCCGCGCTGCTTCAGGGCCGGCAGGTAGTTCGTGGTGCGGCATACCTCCCAGGCCGCCGTGCACGCGTCCTTCATTTCCTCCGGGCTCCAGCCGGCCTCGTAAGCTTCCTTGAAGGTGATGCGCTCATCGGACCTGGCCTTCTGCCGGAACACCAGGAAGGGCGGCGCGGTCACCGGCACGTTCTTGAATTTGCCCGAGGGGATGGCGGCAAGAAACTGGTTGTCCGCACGCACCAGCTCCGGCGGCATCATGCCTTCCACATAGGGGCCGCCGGGGCTGTCGATGATCGGCGCGACCACGGGCATGATGGCGGTGAAGCGGTCATCCGCAATCCCCGCGGCCGCCGACGCCACGCCGCGCTTGGAGCCGCCCGTGGCAATCACCTTCACCGGTTGATACACGGTCTTTTCCACCAGGGCCGCCGTTAGCGCCCGCATGTCGCTGATGCCCCAGATCCAGGCGGGCGTGTAGCGCATGTCCTTGGTCTTGAGCAGGTGCTCCTTCATGCCCACGTCCAGCCCCAGGGGCAGCATCGTGTCCACCGGCACCATGCCGATGAGCGCCACGCCCACGCCGTTCTCTTTGATGAGCTTCAGCATTGAGCCGGTGGGCGGCGAGGCCTTGGTGACCAGGCCCTGGTTGCCAACGATCAAGTTTTTGCACGGGCCGCCCGTGACCGGAGCGCTCAGCGTTACCGGCAGCCGCACCTTTTGACCGGGCCACCATTCGCACACGGTGATCTCAATCAGCTTAACCTTCACGGTGGGCTCCTTCGCGGCTGGATGCCAGTCCTCAATCACCGTGGTTTCCAGCGTGGCCGCGCCGCGGATCTGTGCCAGATCATATTTGCCGGTGGTGATGGCGGCCGGTGCGGACACTGACAGAAGCAGCGGAAGCCAGAGTGCGGTGAGGTATTTCATGGACGTGAAAAGTTCATACGTGAGGCGTGACGAAAAAAATCGCGCCTCTCTTGTCCAGGTCCCAAATACCCTCTGGAGTTCACCGCATCCTGGGGCGAAACTTGCTGTCAGGGACCGCCTACGCACTCACCCACCATGCTTTTCTTCGGCAAGAAACCCACCCATTCCTCGGACGCTGAAACCTCTGAGCCTTCTCCGTGGCCCCCAGCTCCTCCCGCCCCATCTTTGCCTCCAGCGCCGGTGATTGAATCCTCTGCGGTCGCTTTTGAAGCGCCGGTCTCACCGCCTGCCAGCGAGTCTGTGGTTTCATCAACTTCAGCCCACGGTTTCGCTCCTGTCTCACGGCACCTTGGTCATCGCGTGAAGCGCCTGAACCGGCACCTGAAAGCCGCCGAGCGCTCGCTGAAGCGGGCACGCGTTGTGCCGCCCCGCCACACAACCGTAGAGACCGCCCCCGTTGCCAAGCCAGCCACTGAAGTGGTGGACGAGCCACTTGCCGAAGAACTGCACCTGGATGAAAAGCCTGCCGATGCGGCACCGGTCGCGCCCGTGGATGAAAATGCCATCAAAGATCTGGTCAAGCACGCTCCCGTTATCATCGAACTGCAGTACGAAGTGCTCGACCTGCGCCATGAAGTGGAAGCTCTGAAGAAGGCCTTGGCCGAGCTCAAGGCTCAGCCAGCCAAACCTGTGGATGAGGTCAAAGCTTCCAGCCTTTCCATCACTGATGCCTCCGGCAAAGTGGTCGCCGCCATCTCCAGCGAAGGTGTCGTCTCCTGCCGCCTGATCGAGCTGCGTGCGGCGGAGGCTCAGTAGTTCACCGCGCTCACCGCATCCAGGTCAAAGCCCGAGCTGCCGCTGCCGGAGAGAGCATTGTTCACGTCCGTGTGCTGCACCAGCACGCCGTTCAAATCGCGTATCGCCTTGTTGCCCGTGGAGGTGAGGCGGATGAACCGAATCCAGGAGAGCCCCGGAACGCCCAGCGCATTCGCGTCAAAGCTGTCGCCGCCGCTCCTTGAAGGATTGGTGGGGTCGTCGCCCGTGGTGCCGTTCACGCCCGCGAAACCCTGCGCGTAGTAGGTGGGGCGGGTCAGATCGACCTTGCCTGTCACCGGTGGGTTGACGTTGTACGGGAACTTGTACCATTGCCCGGCGAACAGGGCCACCTCCACCGTGGCCGGTTCCATGTAGCGCTTGTTAGGGTCGCCGTTCTGGAACAGCACGTTTTCAAACACGGTGAAATCCAGGCCGGGACCAAGCTCCACGATGTTGTCGGTGAACTGCAGCACGATCCTGCCGCCCGCGCCGAGCCGGGCATTGAGCGAGGCCACCTCCGTGGGCAGATAGGCCGGGCTGAAAGTGCTGTGCCCATCCGGCGGGCCGGTGACATTGAACGGCAGGCCTGTGGCACCATAGGCATCCGCGGAAAGCGGCGTGTAGGACACCACACGGTCCGCATACGGATCGCCGGTCACCCCAGGCACGCCCCGCTGCAACGTCATGGGCAGAATCTTGACCCGCTTTTTGCCAAACTCCACCGTGCGCCCGTCCGTGGTCGAAGCCGTCAGCTTGTAGTCATACGAGGCGCCTTCAACCAGGCCATGATCCACGAAATTGTTGACGTTGTTGCCGCTGTACACCTGCTGGTCGCCATCAGGGCCGCTGCGCATAATGCTCACGCCCTGCACGGGTGCGCCCGCCGCCTGCGCAAGGCTCTGCGGCTGCCAGGCGAGGCCGGCCCGCTGGCGGGAAGGCACGACGAGAAGCGCATCCACCACATCCAGCTCAAAGGCTTTACGGGAGGTGAGGCCGTCGTGATCCGTCACCTCCAGAGTGAATTGAAACTGCGCCTCCTGATTGTCCGCCAAACCGTTGAGCATGCCGTCATCGGACAAGGTCCAGTTCGTCGGCAGCGCTCCGGTCACCACTTTCCAGGTGTAGGGCATCATGCCGCCCTCGGCCTGAAAAGTGGCGGAATACGGGCTGCTGGGCGCCGCCGGCAGCAGTGGTGAATCGTTGGTGATGTTCAGGCCGTTGGAGGCCTTGAGGTCGAAGGCTTTCTGCACCGTGTTGTTCTGGTGATCCGTGAGCGTCACTTGCACAGTGATGTCTTCCGCCTGGGCTGGCGTGCCGGTGATCTCGCCCGTCATGGGATCGCACAGCCAGGAACCGGAAGCGCCCAGCAGGGCCCAGGTGTAGGGCACTACCCCGCCCTCGCCTGTGAGCGTGGCATGATAGGGCTGACCGACGATGGCGACAGGCAGGGTTTCAGTGGTGATCGCCAGTGGCGTGCCGGGTACGATGATCAGAGAAAAAACCGTGGATGCCTGCCCGCCGGCAGAGTCGGCCACAAACACATTGAGCACCGCCGTCACCGGCTGCCGTGCGATGCCGGATAGGATGCCAGAACTCGGATCAAGCGAGAACCCTTCGGCCCCCGCGGCCTGCATCATCCACTGATAGGGCGGCGTGCCGCCGATGGCCTCCAGTCGATAGGAATAGGGCTGGCCCACGACTCCTTGCGGTGGATTGGGCGAGGCGATGGCCAGGGGTATTTTCGCCAGTTGCACCTGCCGGGGATCACGCACCGATTCATCCACTGAGCCATCGGCCCTGAGCACGTTCCCCGAGCTCAAATCAAACACCGGGTACCACTTGTCGCCTGATTTCACCTGCCGGCCCAGGCCTTTTCCGCCCACCCCATCCACATGGCTCACACCTTTAGGCTTCAGGCCATCGAGATCGCGATCATCTCCATCCTTGAAGAACTTCTTCAGCTTCCGATGAAACTCGGACTCCTCCACGCTGTCATCGCCCGAGTCAGCCTTGTCAGCCGAATCGTCATCGGTGCCTTTCATGCCTGGAAGGCCAGCAGACCCGTGCAAACCGGGCTTTGCTGCACGCGCGTTTCGGCGTGCGGCGTCGCCGGCAGGATCACCTCCCCCGGCGCTTTGAAAGCCCATGTAGGCTCCGCCAGCCGCCGTGGCAATCAGCACACCGATGACGGCGGCTTTCCACAGGGACTGGCGGAGCTTGGACATGTGATCAAGTAACGATTGTGACGGCTAATTCGTCGTCGCGGTGAGCGAGATGACGCCAGAACGTGAGACAACGGAACCGGTTCCAGGCATCAAGAAAAATCCTTCACCTGCACCATCGAAGGGATCCGCCGTGGTTGTATCCGGCACAATCAGGCCCAGGAACGGCACCAGCATGCTGGTGTGGCCCGAGACGTACTTGAAGGAACCGTTGAAGGCCCCGGTGCTGTTATTGATCAGCAGACTGCTCGGCGAGAGGATGTACGCCACCGAGGGAGCCGAAAGGGTGACATGGAAGCTGACCGGTGCCGCGAGCCCGCCGCCCTGGCCAGCCAGCGTGGCATTGCCATTACCAGCCGCCAGGCTCATCACAATGCCCGAGCCAGAGGCCGGGTGGTACTTTCCGCCATGCACCGTGAGGGGAAGCGGCGACGACCAGCTATCGGGACGGCTCCAGGTGAGGCTTCCGCCAACGGTCTGCGGCGCATCCGAGGCGATAGTCAGACTGCCGAGCAACGTTCCCGTCTGGGAATAGCCTGTCTGGTACACAAGCACCTCGCCATTGGGCCCCAAGGGAGCAGTAGTGGCAAAGACCGTGCCGTCGGCAGTGCGAATCGTGGTGCTGGCCACCGCGTTCGCCGCCACGGTTGTGGTGCCAAAGCTGGTGCCCTGAGGGTTGCCTGCCGCCGTGATGGTGATGACATTGGCAAAGAAATTGTGCGGGCCAGTGAGGGTGGAAGTCTTCTGGGCGGGCCAGCCATGAATGGCCGCGCTGCCGACGGTGCCAGCGAGCGCTCCCGTGGTGGGATCAATGGTGAAGGTGACGGGATAACTGTTGCGCGCCCGCGTGAAAGTGGCCGTTCCGGTGGGAGGGGATACGGAGGTGTCCAACAACCCAGAGAGCGGGAAGACGGCCGTGCCGAGGGTCAACTTGCCGGTGAAGGCCGCCGTGGTCCCAACGGCGATGTCAAACCTCGCCCCCTGACCATTTGAAGTGGCGGCATCACGGTCCACATATCCCACAAAGGCGCCATGGGCCGCGGCTGCGAAATCGGCCACGGTGATCACATAACCGGCGGTCACCGATTTGCCAGCCGAACTCGTGGCAGTGATCCATACCTGATCGTACTCGCCAGGCTGCAACGGATGCCCGCTGATCATGCCGGTGGAGGGGCTGATGGACAGGCCAGGAGGCAGGCCGCTGGCGGTGAAGGTGACCGCGGCCGAGCCCAGCGTGGTGGTCGCCACCTGGTAATGGTAGAGGCTGCCAACCTGGATGGGGCCGAAGTTCTGGACCGCCGCGATCACCGGCTTCACGTCGTCATCCGTGATGGTGAGCGTGCAGGTGCTCGTGGCCGCCGAGGCCAGGCCGGCCTGTGCTGCCGGGCTCGGTGTTCCCAGCTTGATCACGACAGTGTTGTCCACCGCTTCGTCGATGGCATCGTTGATCACCTTGATTGCGATGTTTTGCGAAGTGGAGCCGACCGGGAACACCACGGAGGCTGGAGCGGTGTAGTTCTTGTTCCTCACCGCGATACCGCCATAAGTCAGCGGCACGGTGACAGCCGCTGTCGGCGGCGGGTTGATGTTCACCACCACGTTCACCGTGCCTGCGGTTTCAGGAGCGGACTGGGAAGCGTGGGCAAAGCTCACCGAGCGCACAACCAGGTCCGATTCCTTGTCATAGCCGTACACGAGGTCTGACCCGAAATTGTAGAAGCTGTCGTTGGCGAGGAAGCCCACGTACTTGACACCGCTGTGCGCAAAGGTCTGCAACTGGTAGGCGGGCGCGCCCTGGGCATGCTTCAGCGCGGGCTGGTCGGGAATGAAAATGCGCGCCGCCGAATGCGCGGGATCATAGGCCTGCAGGTAGTCCACCTTGTAGCCGGTGGCCCACAGACGGCCCTGTGAATCCACCGCAATGGATCCAGCGCTGTCGAACTGGAACACCAGCGCGCCATCCGCCTTGGCAAGCGGAGCGGGCGTGCCTGCGATGACCGCCGCCACTGCTGCATCGATCTGGCTGGCGGTGAACTTGAGCACCTTGTCGGCATCCGCCTCGTTGGCCGAGCCGGCGGTTTCGTACAAGGCAGCGTAGAAGTTGCCGCCCGCATCCAGCGCAATGCCTGAGCTGTAGGTGCACAATTCGCCCGTCACCGAGCCGGTGTGCTGCCCGTCCGCCGAAACAAACGTGATGTTGTGCTTGCCATTGGTACCGTTGAGGCCGCCAATCAGCCAGCCCAAATGGCCGGTCACGGGGTAATACACCGCACAGTAGTTCTGCAGGGTGGCGAGAGGAGTGCTGAGAAGCGATGTGGATGGCGACGACGGATTGAACCCGTACATGCCGGAGGTGGCGTTGAAACCGCCGCCACCGATGAGGCCGGAGGTGCCGGCTGAATCAATGGCCACAAACGAGGGATCGAAGGTGACGCTGCCGCCATTGGCCACCTGGGTTTGCCCCGCGGTGCCAAAGGTGGTCTGGATCTGAACCGCACCGTTGGTGCCCAGCACAAAGCGCCCGTCAGGCAGGCTGGCATATTGCAGTGAGTAACTGTTGAGCGTGCCCACCTTGAGCGAGGTCCATTGGGTGGCGGCGTGGGCGGAAGGGGTGGTCGTGGCGAAGGCAAGGGCCGCCGCGCACGAGGCCACCGCCGTGAAATGGCGATAATGCATGTGCTTGTGTGTGTCTCTGGGGTTGCAATCAAGTGCGAGAGACGAGCCACACTCCGCTCGAGGCAGGCATGAAGCATCTCCCACCCTTCATTTTGGCGATGAAGTGGGCGCCTCCGCATTTCCATCACTTGATGGAGCGGAAGGCAGGGTGAGCATTCGCAGGTGGATGTTCGGACTCCGGGTCTGTGGGCCATTCCGGCCCGCCTTCCCCCACGCCTTCACCGGCCTTGCGGCCGATTGGCTTTTCGCACGCCGCATCAAAATGCCGCGCGCTAGAGGGTCGTCACCCGATACCGCAGCGCAACTGTGGCCGGTTCTCACGGCCTTCCCCGTTGCTGCGAATCAATAGAACTGAAAAGAACGGCCTTCTGTTATGCGGCAGACGGGCCGCCTGTCAACCCCGTTGCACCCCTTCGCGGTTGGCAAGCGGGAGAACCTGCGTACAACTAAGCCACCCTCACCCATGCCAGAATCCGCCACCGCCCCCTGGGATGCCAAGCGCAACGCACCGAAAAAAGGCCTCCTGCGCAAGGTGGTCACCTGGGGTTTTGTCCTGGGGCTGATAGCCCTCATTGGCTACGGGCTAAAACCGCGCCCCGTTGAAGTGGAGATCGCCACCCTCAAGCGCGGGCCCTTGACCGTGCAGGTGGTGGAAGAGGCCAAGACGCGGGTGCGCAACCGCTACGTGGTATCCTCGCCGCTCGCCGGCCAGATGCGCCGGGTGACCCTGCGCGCAGGCGATGAGGTGAAGGCTGGCGAGACCGTGCTCACCGCCATCGAGCCGGTGTTCTCCCCCCTTCTCGATCCCCGGGCCAAAGCCCAGGCTCAGGCACGGGTGGAGGTGACCCAGGCAGCTCTGCAACAAGCCCGCCAGTCACTCGCCACGGCCAAGGTTGCCGAAAAATTTGCCCACACCAACTGGCAGCGGGTGAAGGACCTCAAGGAGCGAGGCAGCATTTCCCAGACGGATCGCGACAATGCCGAGCGCGATGCCGCCATGCGCGAGCAGGAGGTGCATGGCGCTGAATTTGCCGTGCAAGTGGCGGCCTCGGAAGAAGAGCAGGCCAAGGCCGCCCTGCTGCAGCTCGAATCCCCCCTCAAAGCGGGCGGCGTGATCGAAATCAAGTCCCCGGTGAATGGCAAAGTGCTGCGCGTGATGCAGGAAAGCGCCGCGATCGTCACCCCCGGCCTGCAAATCCTTGAGGTGGGTGATCCCATCGACATTGAAGTTGAAGCCGAGATCCTCTCCCGCGATGCCGTCGCCATCCGCCCCGGTGCCGATGTGCTTATCGAACAATGGGGCGGTGCCGAACCGCTGCATGCCCGTGTGCGCCGCGTTGAACCCGCCGCCTTCACCAAGGTCTCCGCCCTGGGGGTGGAGGAGCAGCGTGTCATCGTGCTTAGCGACCTCATCAATCCCCCGCCCGCTGCCAAGGATCTCGGTGACCGCTACCGCGTGGAGGTGCGCATTGCCGTGTGGCATCAGGACAATGTGCTGCTCGCTCCTGCCGGAGCCCTATTCCGCGAAGGCAACGCTTGGAAAACTTTCGTTCACCGCAATGGCCACGCTGCAAGCACCTCGCTTGAAGCCGGCCATACCGACGGGAGGGAAACTGAAGTTCTCTCCGGCTTGAGCGAAGGCACTGAAGTGCTGCTGCATCCGCCTGATTCCGTGAAGGACGGCGTGGCGGTGGTGAAGCGGGCAGAGGGGTAAACAGCCAGCGCTCAATGAATACGAATCTCCTGCAGGCCAGCTGCGACGCCCTATCACAGGCAGGCAACGAGGTCTTTCAACGGGTGCTGAGAACAGATTGGTCCCAGCCCGGCTTCGCCGTCGTCATCCTTCCAGAAGGCACCACGTCTTACGAACTGCGCCAGTGCATGGTCGAGCTCAAAGAGCAGCTCTCGCTCTTGTTCGAGCGGAAATGGGGTGAGCGGCTGCAATACCTTTCCCTTGGCAGGTTCGATCAGCAAACCACCACCAAGCTGCATCTGGACGGTGGCCCCGACAGGTCGGTGCTCATGCTGGGCTATGAACCGAGCGAGGTCGCCAGCGAACTGCTCATCGCAGACTATAGCGCCTGCGCTGGCCGCATGGGCCTCACCCCGCGGCAGTTTCTGGAGCAGCACAACCCCATGTTTCCAGCGGGTGACACGCTGCTTTCCGCAGACACACTACACCTTCTGGAGTGGGCACAGGACCGCTGCCGTATTGTGGTGATCAACAACAGCTCCGTCCCCAGCGACCATCCTCAGTTCACGGCCGGCGTAATGCACGGTGCCCGCATCGCCTGTCCTGACAAAACCAAGAGCCGGGTGATCAATTCCACCATGATCGCACCCGGAGCCGATGAGCCCTGGCGCACCGCAGGCAGCGTTCACGAGTTTCTTACCACCGATTCGATCTCGGGAACGATCTCTTTGAAGGAGTTCCCTTGAGGAACACTGTGCTTTACTTCTTCAAACCCGCCACCCACTTCGCCAGCAGGGCCAGGCCTTCGCCATCAATAGCAAGCGTCCCCACGGGCGGCATCTGACCGGGGCCGCGCAGCGAGGGGCGGTAGAGCAGCAGCGAGCGTTCGGGGGCACCGGGTGTGACTACCATCACATCAGGAAGCCCGAAGGTGCTGTGCATAGGCACGGCGTTGATGAGCTGCATGTCTTCGTCCGCCATGTGGGCGCCGAGCTGCATGGGGGTGTTTCCGCCGCCCGAGCGCATGTGGCAGTGGGAGCAATTGGCATGAAGATAAGCGCGCACACGATCATGAAGGGATGCTGATTCATCACGTGGATCAACAATGCTCGGCAGGCTCACCGCAGCTCGAGGCAGCAAAGGGCTCCCCTTGGCGGGCTCGCGCTGAAAATCTGTGCGCAAGATGGTGTCCACCTTGGCCTGCGTGGCGACGTCGCTGAGCTTCTGCTCGCCAATCTCCTTGCGCCACTGCTCCTCTTCGAATGACGAGTGGTCGCACTTTAACAAGTCCATGCGCTCCCACTGCGCCAGCTGGTTGCCGCGATTGAGCTGAACCGTGCTCACTCCCAGCAGAAAACCCGCAGCGCGGCTGTGACAGAAGGCGCATTCCTGCCGGCCAGGGACTCGCCAGCCTTTGCGGGTCTCTCCTTCCGGGCCTGCACGGAATGCATCAGTCTGCGCTTCGTTCCAGACATAGCTGTAGCCTGTCCATTCGTTTTGATGATGCAGCAGCACGCGCGTTTCGATGCGCTTGCCCTCGCGGGTCAAGGTCTGCACTGCGGCAGCGCCTTCGGGCATCTTCCAGCCGCCCTGGGCGGTGACTTCCATGCGCTCCTTTCCCGGCAGGGCAATGAAGCGATCCCCTGCCGCGCCGTCGTGCCAGGCCGGGGCATTGATGTTGTAGTGAATGAGCGCCGGATGCGGTTTCAAGGCCTTGGTGTCGGAGAACAAGCCGGTCTCGCTCAGGTTCATGGGAAACGGCGGCGTGTCTTTTCGCACTGGCGCGCGCGCCAGTTTGTGCACGGCGTTGCCAAGGTAGTCCACGATCAGGATGCCGCCCTGCGGAGTCTCGCAGAAGCAGGTGATGCCGTCGGCCGTGCGGGCCAGGCACTCGTCTTTGATCAGCCTGCCGCCCTCCTGTTTCGCAGCCCATACCTGGCCGGTGCTGTGGTCGCCGTAGATGTAGCAGCCGTCCAGTTCCGGGAATTCTTTTCCGTGATACACTATCCCACCTGTGAGCGAGCGGAAGTCCGTGTGCGGATGTTCGATCAGCGGCCTGGTCAATGGCGTGGGGCCTTGCGGACGCACCTGGTAGGGATGGCTGCCTTCGATCACCGGCCAGCCATAGTTTTCCCCGCGATGCACAATGCGCGCGTATTCCCACAGGTCCTGGCCGTTCTCGCCCACCCATAGGTCGCCGGTCGCGCGGTCCATCGTCATGCGCCAGGGGTTGCGGAAGCCATAGGCCCAGGTCTCCGGTCGGGCTCCGGGGATGTTGAGGAACGGATTGTCCGCAGGCACTGCATAGGTCCTGCCGGCCACTGGATGATCCACGTCAAGCCGCAGCAGCTTGGCTAACAAGCGGGTGAGATCCTGGCCGCCGCCCCACTCATCCGAATCGCTGGTGCCGTCGCCGCTGGTGACATACAGCATCCCATCGCGGCCAAAGAGCAGCGCCATGCCGTTGTGGCCGTGTGAATGCCATTCGATCACCACCTGGCGTGAAGCCGGGTCGATCAGGCCGGACCTGCGGTCCATGGTGTAGCGCAGCACACGGTCGTTGAAGTCGCTCTTGCCCTCACCAAAGCGGCCGTTGCTTCCCAAGTACAGCCAGCCATTCTCAGCGAAGCGCGGATGCAAGCACACATCGTAGAGCGACTCGTCGAGATCGAGCAGCACCTCCGGCTCCGCAGCCTCTGGATCATCGGGGATGCGGCACAAGCGACCCTTGCGGTTGGACACGTAGCCGTTGCATTCCAGCAGCAGATAGCTCCTGCGCCCTGGTTCTGGAAAGACGGTGATGGGCTGCGTGGTCTTCAGCTTTGGGAAGGCTGGCACGGCTTGAAATGGCAAGGGAGGCTCTGGTGAACCGGCCAGCCTCGAACCATCCCAGGCATCGCGCACCGCGGCAGAGCCAGTCTTCGCCGGACCGATGAACTTCAGCGGCACATAGTCTTCGTAGCGATGAAAGCTTGGCTCGCTCAGCGGAGCGTTGCTGCAAAGACACGCAATCGGCAACCCGGCGGAATAATCGTAACGGCACAGCGCGTGCTGCCACACCTCGCCCGGAGCGGGGCGGCCGCCGGTAGGCAGGAAGTCACGCCAAGGGATGCGTGCCTCCACGGTCCAACCCTTGTCCTTGTCGCTCCAGTTGTTGAGCGTGCCGTGCACCTTCACGGCGGATTCGATATGAAACGACCGCTCCCGGGCAAAGCGCTCATACCCTCCGGCGCCGCGCGAGGGCAGGTACATGTCCAGCTTGGCGTTCGCGGCATTGACCTCAAACTCGTAGTAGCCGGGCTTGTCCTTCGCGGGCTTGAAGAAGAGCTCGAACACATCGCACTTCCAGATCGGCCCATCCTGCTCGGTCACGTTGGCGAAGACATCGGTGTCCTCCATCTCCGCGGCGAAGTAGAGATAGTCGTAGTCCCACAGCAGCAGCGCCTTGGTATGCGTGGGCGGTTTGCGCTCGCCTTCGGGTAGCCAGGCTGATTGAAAAGACTCAACGGGCTTGGCTTGCTGCCACACGGCCTCGTCCAGCTTGCCATCGATCACCGGCGGACTGGAGGCCCAGCGGCACTCGAAGTCTTCTGAGAAAACAGGCCCGCACGCCAGCATGCAGGCAAGGACGAAGACAACAGGAGGCAGTTTCATCGGAGGATGCGACAGTCACGGAGCAGCGGCTGGTTTCTTTGCAAATTTAACCACTCGTTTGCCACCGCTGTCGGCCACATACACCGCTCCATCAGGCCCCACGGCGATGCCATGGCCCGTTCTAAACTGGCCGAGGCCGGCACCATGGGAGCCAAAGGTATCCAGGACCTTTCCCTGAGCATCGAGCTCCACCACCTTGCCGCGCAGCGCGCTTTTCAGCGAGGGTTCGCCACCATCCACTTCAAACACATGGCCCTCCCCATCCGTGGCCACGCCATAGGGCCGACCGATATGCGGCCCCTGCCATTGATCCAAGAAATGCCCCTGAACATCAAATACCTGAAGGCGTGAGTTGCTGCGGTCGCACACATACACCTTTCCTTGCGGGCCGAGAGCGATGCCATGCGGCAGCCTGAACTGGCCGGGCTCGCTGCCCTTGCCGCCCCACTCGAACTGATACTCGCCCGTGGCGGAAAATTTGACCACCCGGGTGTTCTTGTAGCCATCGCTCACATAGAAGCTGCCATCGGGCAGCACCGCCACGCCGGTGGGCAGATTGAAGTGGGCGTGGTCATCTCCGGGATGGCCGCGCTCGCCCAGTGTCATCAGCAGATGGCCGTCGTGAGTGAACTTATAGACCTGATGCAGCGCCACATCCGTGAGCCAGATGTTGTCTTTCTGATCCACCGTGAGGCCGTGCGGCAAGGCAAACAAACCAGAGCCCCAGGAAGACACACATTTGCCGCTGGGTCCGTCGATTATCGTCACCGTTGCCTCTGGAATCGGCTCCGTCGAAAGAGGGTTTGTCCATTGGCGGCCGCGCCGGTGAAACACGAAGACCTGGTTGTGTGAGTCCACACCTACCGCGGAACACAGGCCGAGCACTTCATCGGGCGGCAGAGCCGGCCAGCCCGGCACTGGCTGATGCTGCGCGCTTGCTGAAAGAGCCGTGGAAAGCAGGGCGAGGCAGAGCAACAGGGCTTTGAAAAGAGTACCAGGCATGTTTTTCCACCACCTCCTTGGAGAGGAGCTAATCGCTGCTTCCCAGTCCGATATTGCCTTTACTTCAGGTGAAAGGCAGAAGCCAGCCCAGCAGGCAGACCGCCAGGGCCGCCACCACCAGCACCAGCGAGCCGGAAGTAAGCAGCAGCAGGCTGGCGAGCTGATTTTCCTCGGTTTTGGAGCGCCGCAAAATCACAAAGGCAAGCGCCAGCACCAGCAAGGCCTGCACGCACATCGCCATGCGAATGCCGCCCGCATTGGCCAGCACCCAGCGGCTCAGCGCCGGCAGGTGCGCCTCCACCACAGGCGCTTTCTTCAAAAAGAAGGCCTTCATCCAGCTCAGCACGGCGGGTGTGAACACAGCCGCCACGACCGGTGCGCATACAGCCACCGTAACGGAGGGAATCTTGGCAAGTCCGCGCATATCCTGGGAGAACAGATGGCGTGAAACCTCAACAACCCGGCTATCACCCTGCTTTTCAAGTTTTTTAGTACTAAAATTTCAAAATTCTCCATGGCCGCCAGCAACTGCGGCCCGCTTCCAATTTTGACAATATCCTGCAATGGCTGAACAAGTGAGGGGTGCCACCGTCCAAGCGTTGAACCCATAAACTCTTGCGCTTATGAACCAGCCGCCCGTCCCCGCCGCCCCCCTCACCACCCGCAGCACCTGGAAGAAGAAGCTGCTCGTGGTCACCGCCGTCATCCTCGGCACCGCCACCATCGCTGCCGCCAGCAGCGCCTGGTGGGTGAAGCACAACCTGTATGCCTCGGCCTTGCAGCCGGTGGCTCTCACCCAGTCCGAGCAGGCAGATCTGCAAGGCAAGCTCAAGGTGCTGAGCGACAAGGCTGCAGCCGCCAATGCACCGGTGGACCCCGAGGTGGCGCGGCGCACGCTCAGCATCAGCGAGCGCGAGATCAACGCCTTCCTGGCGGAGCAAGGGCTGGGCGAGACAGTGAAGGTCACCCTCAATGATGGCAACGCCTCCGCCACCGTCCTCGTGCCGGTGGAAAAGGAAACCCCTCTTGTCGGCGGCATTATTGGCGGCACCACGCTGCGGCTGCGCTTTTCCTTTGGTGCCCGGATGGATGCCGAAAAGAAGTTCGCCTTCAGCCTGAGTGACGTGACCGTGGGCGGTGTGCCCCTGCCTAACGCCTGGCTGGCCAACCTGAAGGGATTGAACCTTCTCGCGGACTCCTCCCTTCACGACGATCCCGCCGTGAAGGGCTTTCTTGCCGGCATCCGCGATTTCAAGATCGAAAGCGGTGCCATGAGCGTGGTGCTCAACCAATAGGCCTCACGGCACCGGTTCGCCCGATCCTTTGTAAATCCAGGCGACGACCTTGCCATTTTGCACCCTGGCCGAGGTTTCGGCGGACTGCATGCCGAACAGGGTGGGCGCATCATAAGTGACATCAATGGTCCAGGTAGGCACTCCATTCAGCTTGGTCTGCTCCACACTGCCCCAGCGGGTGATGTTCTTCGGCGTGATCTCGGCAGGCTCGCCTGAGCGCAGCTTGGCAAGCAGCAGTGGATAGCTGCCATCCGCCGCCTGCACAGGCTTGCCGGAGGGATCCGCAGGCGGGCTCGCCCTATCACTGCTGCTCGCAACGGAAGTGGCCGATTGCTTCCTGCCTTCGAAGGCTTGCTTCAAAGCCGCAACGCGGGCGGCCTTCCACTTCTCATAGGTCTCGGCAAGCTGGGCTTTGAAATCGCAGTCATCCATGGCGATGTAGCCCCTGGCCGAGGACTCGGCAGCAGGTGCCACCACGAGCCAGCCATTCTGCACCCCCATCGCCACCACCGAACGGCCTGCCGGCACCTTTGATTCGCCAAATGACAGCTTGAACGAAACGGGCTTTGTGAGCTTCACGCTTCGGCCAAAAGCAGAAGGCGGTATCTTCTGCCAGCCGCCCGTCAGCACCTCAATGGAATCAAAATGTGGGGGCTGAAACTCAGCCACCACCACTGGGGCTGGCTCGGCGGATACGGGCATGGGTGGCGCAGTTTCCACAGCCGCAGGCTGCGCCTTCGGCTTCGGCGACGGCCAGGCGGGCTCGGTTTCAGCGCTAACCACAGGCTGCTCCCTTTTTACCGCCTCCTCGACCTTCGCTGGCGGCGATGGGCGCGGTGAATCGCCGAAGATCATCCGCTCAGGCGGCGGAGCCAGAAAGGCATCATAACCAATAAACAACAAAGCCAAAATGACCAAGGTGACGAAGGCGGATTTCATAAGTCAGCGCAGGTTGTCGAGGGTTGAGGTTCGGCTGAGCGCGGAGCGTTGAGACAACACTCCCCCCGCCGGTCTCCTGAGGGGGACCGGTGGTAAAAAGCCCGGCACCGGCCGGACTGCGCTCACACTGGCTTACTGACGTTTTGGGCCGCGATTGTTACCTGGATTGCCAAAGTTTTTCTGTGATTGGCTTTCCGCGTGTGAAATGCCAACCTCACGCCAGCCCGCCATGAAACTTATTTGCCTAGCCCTTGCCGCCTTTGCCGTGGCACCCATCCTTTCCGCCGGAGAGCCGGTGCTGGATTTCACCACCGCCGTGCTTGTGGTTCCCGCCGAACAGGGACCGCTGGAACAAAAAGCGGTGACTGTGCTGCGTGAAGAAGTGCAAAAGCGCACCGGCATCGTGCTCAAGATCACCAGCACCTGGCCCGCCGGGCAGGAGCCCGTCATCGCTGCGGGCCTGAGGCAAAAGGTGAAGGCATTCGCTGGGCCCTACGCCAGTCGTTTCGAGCACTTTTCCACAGCCGCCGAGGGTTTCTCCCTGGAGGTGGGGCAGGAACCCAGGACCGCCGCCATTGTGTGCGGCCAGGATGAGCGCGGCCTGCTGTACGGAATCGGCCGGCTGCTGCGCAACATGGACATGGCGCCCCGCCGCCTGTGGCTGCCCAAAAGCCTGCAAATCACCAGCGCCCCTGCCCTGCCCCTCCGCGGTCACCAACTCGGCTACCGGCCCAAGGTCAATGCTTATGACGCGTGGTCGGAGGCCCAGTTCGACCAGTACATCCGCGAGCTGGCCCTCTTCGGTGTGAACAGCATCGAAATCCTTCCACCGCGCACGGATGACCAGGCCACGAGCCCGCACATGAAGCTGCCGCCGATCGAGATGATGCAACGGCTCTCAAAGATCATCGACTCCTACGGGCTCGACGTGTGGATCTGGTATCCTAACATGGGCAAGGACTACACCACCGAGAGCGCCATCCAGGCCGAACTGGCGGAGCGCGACGAGGTGTTTCGCAAGCTTAAACGCGTGGACCACGTGCTGGTGCCGGGCGGTGATCCGGGGAACCTCCATCCCAAGGTGTTTTTTCCCTGGATGGACCGGATGGCGGTGGTGCTGCAAAAACATCACCCCAAGGCGAAAATCTGGGTCTCGCCGCAGGCTTTTGACCCCACCCAGGAGTGGCTGGATTCCTTCTACCAGCACGTGAATGCCAAACCGGCCTGGCTCGGCGGCGTGGCCTTTGCGCCCTGGATCGCCACGCCGCTGCCGGAGATGCGCAAGATCGTGGACGCCAGCATCCCGATCCGCAACTACCCCGACATCACGCACAGCCTGGAATGCCAGTTCCCCGTGCCTGACTGGGACCTCGCCTTCGCCCTCACCCTGCACCGCGAGTGCTACAATCCTCGGCCCGCGGCGATGAAAACGATCCACAACCTGCAGGCGCCCTACACCTGCGGCTCGCTGACTTATTCCGAGGGCATCAACGATGACGTGAACAAGTTCGTGTGGAGCAGCCAGGACTGGGATCCTTCCACACCCGTGGCCGACACCTTGCTCGACTACTGCCGCCTGTTCATCAGTCCGGCAATGGCCGGCAAGCTGTCGGAGGGCTTCCAGGCCCAGGAAAAGAACTGGAAAGGACCACTGCTAGCCAACCCCCAGGTGGATGCAACGCTCGCCCTGTGGCAACAGTTGGAGGAGGAAGCGCCGCCCGCCGCACGTTCCAGCTACCGGTTCCAGATGGGCCTGCTCCGTGCTTACTACGACGCCTACGTCAAGCAGCGCCTGATTCACGAAACGGCCCTTGAGACCTCCGCCTTGGAAGCCCTCAAAACAGCGCCTGCAGCAGGCAGCTTCAGCGCCATGACCCAGGCCACTTCCATCCTGCGCAAGGCGCGCACCGAGCCTGTGGCCCGGGAGTGGAAGGAGAAGTGCGAGGCCCTGGCCGACTCTCTTTTTGAAAAAATCGGCTCGCAGACCACCGTGGCCCGGCACCAGGCGCAGAACCGCACGCGCGGCGCGTTCATGGACGGCATTGACGAGCCCCTGAACAACGCCACCTGGCTGGGCGCCGAGTTTCACCGCATACGCGACCTGGCTTCCGAGCCGGAGCGGCTTGCCGCCATTCATCAGATCCTTCACCGCACCGATCCAGGGCCGGGCGGTTTCTATGACAACCTGGGCACCCCTGCCAGCGCCGCGCGCATCGTCAATTCTATCCGCTGGGAGGATGATCCCGGCACCCTGAAGTCACCCCGCGTCACCTTTTACTATGAGCCCGAACGCAACGACGACCGCGGCATCCCCCAGGCGTGGAAGAAGCAGGCCGAAACACTCTACACCACGCCCCTGAAGCTGGCCTACGATCACCTGGATCCGCAGGCCTGGTATTCCGTGCGCGCCACCTACAGCGGACGCACCTCGCGCCGCATGAAGCTGACGGCGAACAACCGTTTCGTCATCAACGACCACATCCAGTCACGCAAGCCGACGGAGCAGGAATTCAACCTGCCGGCCGAAGCAACCGCCAGCGGCCACCTGGAGCTGGAATGGAGCGCAGGTGAAGGCGAGCGGAGCTGTGAAGTCGCCGAAGTGTGGCTGATCAAGCACCCCAAGTCCGGTCACTGATGCAGGAAGTGGAAGCGCTGGTTCAGCCAGCCTGCCACGCCTGCGATCACCAGCGCCAGCATCAGGCTCTGCACCAGCAGGCCCATGGAGCGCTTGCGGGCACGTGCCCGGGCTTCCATGGGGCGGCGGCGGCCGGCAGGCTTGCGATGTACCATTGTTTCTTCCGAGGGGGGCAGCATGTCGCGCGTGGCGATGCGGCGCGCCATGTGTTCCGCGGGGGCGGTGGCGATCACGCACTCCAAGTGCTCGATGCGGCGGCGCACTTCGTCAGCATCATCAGTCACTGGCGCGGGCCGCTTCTTTCTGGAAGCGGGGATGTGCTCAATGTCAGGGCTGGTGGCGAGGGCTTTCGCGGTGCGCGGAGAACGGGACTTGCAACGGACGTTGGTAGCCATGGCGACGGGAGGCGGGAGGTTGAGGGGACGAAAGCTTAGAAGAGAATGCGGGCAAAGATCAGCCCGACCACGCCGGCGGCGATCAGCGGCAGCGACAGGGCGAAGCCGCGCTTCACCAGCGCCTTGAAATCTTCCTTGGACATCTCAGCCGGGCGCCGGGCGGCGTTCTCGCCATCCTCCATCTCGGCACGGCGGCCCGCTGTCTCAGGGCGCAGCGAACTCATGCGGCGGCTGGACTTGAGGTACTCGTCCTTCGCGTCTTCGATCGCTTCCAGTGCGTTGTTCAGCTCAGCGTCCACGTTGGTGCGCTGCCACTTTTCCGGCTGCAGGCCGCGCAGCACTTCCAGGTGACCGGCGAAGGTCTTGTGGGTGGTGTTGAGCTCCTCCGTCAGCTTCTGGGTGTTGTACAGCTCGCGCTCGATCACCTGCACGCTGCGGTTCAGCTTTTCCATCAGGTCGCGCTTGCCCTGGGCAAAGGCGTCCTGCTTCTTTTTGATCAGCTCCAGCTGCATCTTCTGGCGCTCGATTTCTTCCTGGCGCTGACGCAGCTGCATCAGTTCGGCCTGGGCTTCATGGACCTTGGCCTGGACGTCTTCGATGGGCTGGGCGGACTGTCGGCTCATGAATTCATCGGCATCTTCAAAGACCAGTGTGTCCTGGTCTTCATCGGGGAACGCGACGGCTGAGGGGAGGGACTTTTTGGCCATAGTGAACTTATTTTATTAAGATCACTAAATATTATATTTTTCCAAAATAATCCAGCGCTATTATTCTTTTTTGAGCCAGTGCATACGGCAGCCCTCCAAAAAGCAGGGTCAGGACCAGGATTCCGCCACAACTCATGAGCTCCAGCCGCAGGCGGTGCGCCCCGGCAAACTCGGTGCCAGCGAGGCGCAGCTCCCGCAGCCCCGGAATCAAGGCCACGCTCACACAAGCCACGATGTAGGCAAAGCTCAGGATCAGGCACAGCGTGCCGCCAAAGCCGGACACCACTTTCGCGGGGTTGGACTCGCGGAAATCAGGGAACAGCGCCCCCAGGCCCAGCGCCATGGCATTGAGCCCAAAGGTGAGCATCAGGATGCAGGCCACGAAGAACACCGTGCGCTCCAGCGGCATCGTCAGGGTAAGGCAGGAGATGAGCGTGAGCACGCCCGTCAGCGTTCCGGTGACGGCCACGGTGAGGTGCAGCTTCGTAGCAAGCAGGCGCGTGAGCTTCAGCGGCGAGAGGCCCAGAAGCCACAGCCGCCGCCCCTCTCCGCTCACCTGCGGAAAAATGAAGCGGGTTGTTAGCGTGGAAAGCGAGAGGCTGCACACCAGCAGGTTCAGGTAGCTGGTCACCACGTTCCAGAAAATGTCCTGCCGGTCGAAGACAATGCGCCGCAGGTTCGTGGTGTAGAGGAACAGCAGGCCGAAGACCAGCGTTGTCTGCCCCCACTGTGCGGGCTCGCGCAGGAACGTGCGCACATCCTTGAGCATGAGGGCGCGCGCCGCCCTGTCCACTGGCAGCCAGCGCCACCATGAAGGACCGGCAGCGCCTGCCGCGGGATCCGCGCTGCTGCGAACCTTGGCCGGCTGTTGCGCACGCGTCCAGGCGGGATAGAACAGGTGACCCGCCAGATGGATGGTCACCACCAGCGAGATCATCGCATGGCTGAGCAGGATGAGGTTGAAAAAACAGGCCTGTCCCGGCATGCCGCGGCTGGCCGCGAGCACCGTTTCCGCCACCCAGCTGCTGGGCAGCAGCGGATGGGTGAAGGCATCCGTGTGGCTCAGGATCTGGCCCACGTTCGCGGCCGCATCCGCCGGTCGAAGCCAGTCCCCGCCAGAGGGCCAGGCACGCAGGGCGGAGATTAACAACCAGGCAGCAGACAACAAAGCCAGCGGCCGCAGCCACTCGCGCCGTACCCAGCGGATGAGGGCCAGCAGCAGCCAGGAGCTGAAGTTCGAGGCCACCGTCACCAGGCAGAGCATTGCCGGCACCGTGGCCAGGTAGAAGCTGGGCGGTGAGGAGTACACGCGGCCGATGGCCATCAAGATGGGCGCGCTGAGCAGCAGCAGCCCCCAGCTTGCCAGCACCATGCCCTCCAGCGTCTTCCACAGCACCAGGCTGCGGAAGGTCAGCGGCAGGCTCAGCAGCCAGCCTGTTTCCTGGCGCTTGAACAGGCCCATGCCGGTGATCGCTGCATTCGACACGACCAGCATGGCGAAGAAAAAGAAGAACAGCACATAGATGAGCCGCTCCATCAGCAGCGGCCCAAGCAGTGGAATCTGGTTCACGAACAGCAGGCCGCGCGAAACCAGCACGTAGGCGGCCACCACGTACACGGCGAGAAAGGTGGCGATGGTAAAAAACAGCAGCCGTTTCTCACCAAGATGGGTTCGCAAGGTGTTCCACGCGGTCGCCGCATGGGCGCCGGCGAGCATGCGAGTGGCCTTGGCGGTGGTCAGGGGCATGGGGTAAAAGTGGTAAAGGAGGGTGAAATTTCAAGCTGTCCCGGCCAACAATTGGCCAATTTCCCATGAAAAGCTTGCTTTCCACGAGCAACTTCGCAAAAAATGAGCGTTCCGCGCCTTGGTCTGTCCAAGACGCTCTCATCAGACAATTCATATGTTGCTCATCGCTTTAAAACTCCAACTAGCCGCCCTCGTCACCGTGGCGGGCATCAACACCGACGACATCAAGAGCCCGTCCGTCAAAACGGAACTGGAAAAGCTTGACAAGGCCCGCACGTCCGGAGCGGACATCAACCAGGCCTCGACCGAAGCCATCAAGGCCATTGCCGAGCTGACCAAAAGCGACGACGCAGACGCTTTGTACGCCATGGCCCTCTGGTCCCGCATCGGGGTTCTGAACGGTGCCAACGCCCAGCAGCTTCTCGACTGGTACACCAAGGCCGCCGACAAGGGCCAGGTTCCGGCCCAGGCCGAACTCGGCACCCTGCTCATCCAAAACTTCCCCCAGGACGCTGAAAAGGTGGCCAAGGGGCTGGGTTACATCAAGTCCGCTGAAGGCGCCAACAACGCCGGCGCCCGCCGCGTGCTGGCCCAGCTCACGATCACCGGCCTTCCCGCCGCGAATCTCAAGAGCGATGTGACCAAGGGCATGGCCTTGTTCGAAAAAGGCAGCGCCGCCGGCGACGGTGAGGCCAGCTTTGACCTGAGCCAGATTTATGCCTCCGGCATCAAGGACAACAGCGGCGAAGACGGCCCCAAGGAAGTCCTCAAGCAGGATCTGAGCAAGTCCCTGGAAATGCTTGAACTGGCGGTGAAGCAGGAAAATGCGCCTGCCATGAGCGATCTCGCCTCCCGCCTTCTGATTGGCGACAAGCAGGTGAAGACCGATCCGGCCCGTGCCATGACGATCCTCGGCGAGGCCGCCAAGAAAGGCAGCGCCCCCGCTGAACGTCAGCTCGGGGTAGTCTATGAACAGGGCCTTGGCGGACAGACCAAGGACACCGACAAGGCTGCCGAACACTACGCCGCCGCCGCCCGCGGCAATGACGGCGTGGCCCAGCTCTGGATGGGCAACGCCGCCCAGAACGGCCTGCTCAGCGAAAAGGGCCAGGCCAAGGTGAAGGCCCTCAAGAAGGACGAAAAGCCCGACCTCAAGCCTGAAGACGTGCTGGTGGCCCCCAATCCCGCCGCCGCGCTGAACTACTACCGCCTCGCCGCCCAGAACAACGTGCCCCAGGCCATCTACAACGTCGGCCTGTTCTATGAGAACGGCGCTGTGGTGGACAAGGATCCGACCAAGGCTTTCGCCCTGGTGCAGAAGGCCGCCCAGGCCAACATCCCGGTGGCCCAGTACAAGCTTGGTACTTATTACCAGAACGGTTCCGGCATCGGTCAGGACGTGGTTGCCGCCGCGGGCTGGTACAAGCGTGCCGCTGACAACGACCTGCCGGCCGCCAAGCTGGTGTATGGCGCGATGCTGGAGTCCGGCATCGGCGAGCCGAAGAGTGCGATGGCTGCTGCCGCGCAGTACGAAGACGCCGCCTCCAAAGGCCTTGCCCAGGCCATGGTGAGCCTGGCCAGCCTCTACTTCCGCGGTGGTGACAACCTGCAGCCCAAGAAGGAGCTTGCCTGGGTGTATGCCTCCCTCGCCGTTGACGCCTCCAACAATGACCCCAAGGCCGTCAAGTTCCGCGATGAGATCGGCGAAAAGCTGACTGAAAAGCAGAAGGCTGACGCGAAGAAGCTCTACGAAGACAAGAAGGCCTCCGTCGCCGCCGGTGGCAGCGCCGCCAGCACCAGCGCCCCCGCTGTTGCTCCAGCCACTACTGCTCCGACTTCGAACAAGCCCCCGCAGACGGGCACGAAGAAGAAGAAGTAACAGCGTTTCGAGTTACTAATCCTTGAACAACCGCCTCTGGTCCTCGTGGTCAGAGGCGGTTTTTTTGCTTTAAAACTCACGGCTAATACCAAATGCAGTTAATAATAGGTATTTCGCAGCCCAGCGGCGCAGCTTGCTCGTTGTGCGCGCTTTAGCGCGTGGGGCTGGACTGAATTCGGCACACTTACCTCCGCCGCCCCACGCGCTAAAGCACGCACAACGAGCAAGCTGCGCCGCGCAACCCTGCCGATGCCACAGGCGTTAACAACCTCCAGTTCCCGCCGCCCCAGCGCGTTCTTCTGCTAAATCCGGGAATGGAGGGGATCGAACCGTCTATTTCCAACCGAGTTTTAGTCCGCTGCCTCAAGCCAGAATTGGGCGCACCACACGACCCTGCACATCGGTGAGGCGGAAGTCGCGACCAGCATAACGGAACGTAAGCTTCTCGTGATCCAGCCCCAGTTGATGCAGGATGGTGGCGTGCAGGTCGTGCATATGCACCTTGTCCTTCACCGCGATGTGACCGAATTCATCCGTCTCACCGTGGGAGATGCCAGGCTTGAAACCGCCACCCGCGAGCCAGACGGTGAAACCGTTCGGATTATGGTCGCGGCCTGTGCCGTTCTTTTCTGAGTAAGGTGTGCGGCCAAATTCGCCGCCCCACCACACAATGGTATCCTCCAGCAGGCCGCGCTGCTTCAAGTCCTGCACCAATGCCCACACCGGCTGGTCCACCGCGGCGGCATGCTCGGCATGCTTGGGCATGTTCGAGTGCTGATCCCAGGCTGGATTGTTGGTGTTATCCGAGTAGTTCACCTGGATGTAGCGCACCCCTTGCTCGGCCAGACGGCGGGCCATCAGGCAGCTGCGGCCGAAGTTGTCGGTCTTCTTTTCGTTGATCCCGTACATCTTCAGCGTCGCCTCGGATTCCTGGGCGAGGTCGAGCGCCTGCGGCGCATTGTGCTGCAGACGCCAGGCCAGCTCGTAGCTGTTGATCACCGCATCGTACTCCGAATCGGCGCCCACGCGGACATGCTGCTCGGCGTTGAGGGCCTGCAAGAAGTCGAACTGCCGCTTCTGCTGCGCCGGCTCAAGCTGGCCGTTGGTCAGGTTGCGAATGGTCGCCTCACTCGCCGGCCGGCCAGCGCGGCCAAGCGCCGTGCCCTGGTACAGCGCCGGCAGGAAGGCCGTGCCATAGTTACGCGGGCCACCGTTGCCCAATGCCGGGCTGATGGTGACGAAGGCGGGCAGGTTGTCACTTTCCGAGCCCAGGCCGTAGCTCACCCAGGATCCCATGCTGGGCCGGATGGCTGAAGTCGAACCCGTGTGCAGAAAAAGGGTCGCCGGGCCGTGCGCGATGCCCTCCGTGTGCATGGACTGGATAAAGCACAGGTCGTCCACCATGCTGGCCATGTGGGGAAAAAGCTCCGAAGCCCAGCGGCCGCTCTCGCCCCGCTGCTTGAACTCCCACAGCGACTTCATCACGCGCTGCGGCGCGCCCATGCCCGTCCTCGCAATGGACCGGGCGTCGGCAAAATCGAGCATCTCACCATCCCGCCGGTCCAGCAACGGCTTGTGGTCAAAGGAATCCACATGGCTGACGCCGCCAGACATGAACAGGAAGATCACCCGTTTCGCCTTCGCCTGATGCAAGGAAGCACGCGCCGCCAATGGATTTGAAGCCGCCATGGCCTCGCGGGAGGCAATGGCGTTCAAGGCGAGGGAACCAAATCCGCAGGCCGTGGATTGAAGCATGTGGCGACGGGTCAGCATGGGGAACCTAACGTTTGAAGGAGGGGCGGCCTTGCAGGGTCGTTGGCAGGCAAGGAGCAAGCAGCCTCCTTGCTGGGAGCGCTAGCGTCCCGGCGGCTCTATGCACTGGGGATCTGGTCGGCAAAATGAAGTCCGTCGGGCTGCTAAGGTACAACCGGCGGGAGGCCAGCGCTCCCCGGGCTCCCCAGCTTCGCTGCTGGTGTGCCTTCATAAACTTTACCTCGCTCCTGCAAGGCTCTCAAATATTCCCGCGCTTCATCTCCTCCATCAGCCACTCGCAGTTGCGCCAGGCCAGGGCGAGAATGGTCAGGGTCGGGTTTTTGTCGGGGTTGCTGGGCAGCACCGAGCCGTCCATGAGGAAGAGGTTTTTCACGTCCCAGGTCTGACCGTACTGGTTGGTCGCGCTGTTGTCCGGCCGGTCGCCCATGCGAGCGGTGCCCACTTCGTGAATGATTTCGCCGGGGCGCTGGATGGCGTCGCGACCTTTTCTGGGCGAGGCCTTGCCGCCCATGGCCTCCAGCAGCTCGGCAAAGGTGTTCTGCATGTGCTCCGCCTGCTTGATCTCGTGGTCGCTCCATTTCCAATGGAAGCGCAGCACCGGGATGCCCCACTGGTCCACCACTTGCGGATCCAGCTCGCAGTAGCAGTCCTTGTTCGGGATCATCTCACCGCGGCCGCTGAAGCCGAAGCTCGCGCCGAAGTAGCGCCGTGCCTCCTGCTTCAGCTTGCTGCCGTAAACGCCCGGGCTGGTGCTCTCGAGGTAGCCGAAGCTGCCGGGCTTGGGCATATGCCGGCCGCCGCCCATCTCGATGTGGTAACCGCGCGCAAAGCCGAGCTTCTGATGCTCATTCACCAGCCACCATGGCGCATAGGTATGCAGGCCGCCGGCACCGTCTTCGTTGAAGGGCGGCAGGTCTTCCATGGAGGGGATGTGCGAGCCGAGATTCGTGCCCACGCTGTCCATCAAATTCTTCCCGACCTGGCCGCTGGAGTTCGCCAGCCCTGCCTTGTCTTTCGATTTGGAGTTGAGCAGCATGCGCGCCGTTTCGCAGGTGCCGCCAGCAATGATCACCACCCGTGCCTTGGCCACGGCGTCGCGACGCTTGGTCTTGTCGATGTAGTGCACGCCGGTGGCCTTGCCGCTGCCATCCACCAGGATCTCGCGTACCATCGCATCGGTGATGATGTCCAGGTTGCCCGTCGCCAGCGCGGCTGGCAGCAGCACGGTGGTGCTCTGGAAATTGGCGCGGATGGAGCAACCGCGCGTGCACTCCGTGGCCCAGAAGCAGGGCGCGCGCAGCATCATGTCCTTGCCGATCAGCTCCTGCGCCTTGGGGTTGTTGGGAAAGAGCTTGGCCGGGATGTTCTTCCAGTCCAGCGGCTGCGAAAGCACCGCGCGGCGCGCTCCGACAATCGGTACCCCGGTCTTGCGGCCCGCCTTCTTGGCAATCAGCTCGCCCAGGCGCGGCTTGGGCACCGGCAGCAGCACACCGGGAGGCGAATCCGGTGCGTTCGCCACGCCCGCGTTCTCACCGTACACACCGATGAGCATCTCCACCTTGTCATACCACGGGGCGATGTCCTTGTAATCGACGGGCCAGTCAAAGCCCAGCCCGTCGCGCGATTTCGGCTTGAAGTCCAGCTCGCCAAAGCGCAGTGAGATGCGCCCCCAGTGGTTGGTGCGGCCGCCAAGCATGCGCGGCCGCCACCACCAGAAGTCACCCTCCGTGCCCTGCTTGTTGGTGTACGGTTCGCCCGGCACCTGCCAGCCGCCGTCCACCGTGGCATCGTAGTAGCCAAAGAAGCGGTCCTTCGTGGAGGCCCCGCGCAGCGGCGCCATCTCCGGCGTGTTGAACATCGGCGTCTCCGTGGTGGGATCGTAGTTCCGGCCCGCCTCGATCATCAATACCTTCACCCCCTCCAAGGCCAGCCGCAGCGCCGCCATCCCCCCACCGGCCCCGGAGCCCACGACAATGACATCATACTGCGGCTGGGTCTTGCGGTCGGTGAGAAGGGGCATGGGGGCGGAGGTGAAGAGTCAGAAGTAAGGAGTCAGAAGTGTCTGCACGTGATGAAATGACTGAACCACCAGGATACCGACTTGAAAAGAGCGAAGACCTATACGCTCCAGCGACTGTGACTTCTGACTTCTGACTTCTGACTTCTGACTTCTGACTTCTGACTTCTGACTTCTGACTTCTGACTTCTGACTTCCACACTTCTGACTTCTGACTTCCACACTTCTGACTGGCACGCTCCCCCGCCCCACCCTACCATCCGACGCCGATGTCCAAAAAGCCCGACCAACCCGCCGCCATCCCCCGTCACATCGCCATCATCATGGATGGCAACGGGCGCTGGGCACGCGAGCGCGGGCTGCCGCGCACCGAAGGCCATCGTATGGGTGCCGAATCCGTGCGAGCCATCACCGAAGGCTGCAAGGAATTCGGCGTTGAATACCTCACGCTATACGCCTTCTCCTCCGAAAACTGGAAGCGCCCCAAACGCGAAGTCCAGGCCCTCATGAAGCTCCTGGAGCTCTACTTGCGTCGCGAAACCCAGGAGCTGATGGACAAGAACATCCGCCTCCAGGCCATCGGCCGCCTGCACGACCTGCCGCCGCACACCCAGGCGGAGCTGCACCGCGCCATCGCGACCACCGCCAACAACACCAGCATGACCCTCATCCTGGCGCTTAGCTACGGCGGCCGCGAGGAGATCATCGACGGAGTGAAAAGCCTGATCGACAGCGTGGAAAAAGGCCACCTCGACAAGGCCATGATCGACTCGGAAGTCTTCAGCAAACACCTTTACACCCGGTATTACCCCGATCCCGACCTGCTCATCCGCACTAGCGGCGAGATGCGCCTCTCCAATTTCCTGCTCTGGCAGCTCAGCTACACGGAATTCTACATCACCGAAAAACTCTGGCCCGATTTCCGAAAGGACGAACTGCGCGAGGCTCTCATCGCCTACGGCCAGCGCCACCGGCGCTTTGGGGCTGTGTGAGCGGCCTCTTTTTTGCGCCAGTCGTGTCCGATAGGACGGCTCCAGAGTTGCGCCCGGGCCAATTATCCCGATAATTGGCAGTTCTATGTCCGCACCTTCCGCTCCGGATGACAACACGCGCCTGTTCCTTGTCGATCACGACCAGGACTTTCTGGCATGGGCCAGCAACCACTTGAAAGCCCCCGGGGTCGTCATCGAAACTTTCCAGCGGGCGGAGGATGCCGTGCTAGGCTACCAGAAGGCGAAGGCAGACATCGTGCTCAGCGAGCTGCGCCTGCAGGGCACCAACGGCATCGAGCTGCTCAAGCGGCTGCGCCAGGTGAATCCGAATGCCGTCGTCATCCTCACCAGCGCCATCGCCAGCACCAGCCACGTCATCGAAGCGATGCGCCTGGGTGCATACGATGTGCTGCCGAAGGAAAAGCTCACCTACGAGCTGCGCGTGGTGGTGGAAAGCGCCCTGCGTTCCATCGAGGCGCGCCGTGCCACCCTCGCCAACCCCGCGGAGGTTCCCTCCGAATCCATCCAGGAAACCATCATCGGCCGCTCTGGCCCGATGCAGGATGTGTTCAAGCTCATCGGCCGTGTTTCGCGCTCCGATGCCCCGGTCATGATCACCGGCGAGAGTGGCTGCGGCAAAGAGCTCGTCGCCCGAGCGATCCACAAGTTCAGCCCGCGAACCCAGAAGGAGTTCGTGGCCATCAACGTCACCGCCATCCCGGACAACCTCTTGGAAAGCGAACTCTTCGGCCACGAAAAGGGCAGCTTCACCGGCGCCATGGCCCTGCGCGTGGGCCGCTTTGAGCAGTGCGACGGCGGCACCCTGTTCCTGGATGAAATCGG